>Ga0180433_10000522_pt1 | contig 65896 bp, 55 predicted proteins | sample SS_ome_8_FD_132980 | JGI IMG/M metagenome (GOLD analysis project Ga0180433, IMG submission 132980) | Hypersaline lake sediment archaeal communities from the Salton Sea, California, USA - SS_1_D_1 metaG | ecosystem: Environmental > Aquatic > Non-marine Saline and Alkaline > Hypersaline >... | reverse complement strand
ACCATTGGTCGGTGTGGGGGGTGATGAAGGAGAGGGTGACGGTTTTGGGGTCGTCGGCGGAGTGCATTCCCTGTTTTTCATCCACCAGGCCGATGAAGGTGCTTTGGGAGATCCGGAATATTCGGGCGAACCCGGTATCCAGTACCTCGGTCAGCCCCAGGGTATCGCGGTAAAACCCGACGGACCCCGGCAGGTCCCGGTAGTAAAAGAAAACCAGGTTCCCCGATATCGGGGGAGGTCCGGGGGATGGGTTGACTCTCGAACTTCCCGGGGGCCCCTGCAAGACCCGGGGCACCGCGGCGATAATCAGGCAGATAAGAAAAAACAAAAACCGTTTTTTTACTGGCATTCAAAGACTCCCGGCCGGTAGTCCGGTATTCTATTTTATCAGGTGAAAATAAATTTATCCATGTTCCAGGGGGACGGTTCTGGTAAAGGGGCCAAGTCTACTCTTGACCCCTTCAAATTCACCGGGAAAAGAAATGTAGGAACCTGTCAGTTTTTTCAGGGAACCTCCTCAGGCCAATAGCCGAAGTGTACCGCGTTCAGGAACTATTGCCAGAGGCCCCATCTACCTGGTGATTGTTTTTCGAAAGCCCGAGGGCGTCTTTTTGAGATATTTCTTGAAAACGGAATTAAAAGCGGATTTCGAGTTGAATCCCACTTCGAAAGCGATTTCCAGTATGGTGCGGGGCTTTTCATGAACCATTAATTTTTTGGCCGCTTCCAATCGGTACCGGTTTATGAATTCATAAAAATTCATATGGAGTTTTTCGTTGATCACCTGGGATAGGTGATTGGCAGGGATGCCCAGGGTTTCCGCGAGTTTCGAGAGAGTAAGTTCACTGTCCAGGAAGGGCTGCTTGATCTTCATATGCGCCTGTAATTTATCCAGGTATTTTTGTTTCATTTGGGAATCCAGTCCTGATTTCCGGTATTTTCCCCGGGGGGCGGTCTTCCAGCATTCAAGAAAAATTTCCGGTTGAAAGAGTGCCCCGTATCCAAAGATAAAGATGACCGCCGCCATCAACAGGTGTATGATTTCAAGGGCCCCCGAATAGAAATCGGTGGAAAAAAGTGAAAAAACAAGTATCAGCACATAATGCAGAATACCAATGAACAGGAGCGTGTACAGCAGTCTTCGCATCCATTGCAGATTGATTTTTTCGATCGAGGAGTACATGGTTTTGATGTTCCTCTGGTACCGGTTCAGCAGCCTGATGGCCAGAAGCTGATACAGGGCGACATGAAGGATTTTGACATGATGGGCGATCAAGTGAATGTCTGGACCGACAGGAGAACCTGGATGCAGCAGGGAATCCAGTTTGTATTCCATTGGCAGTAAATAAAAATCAAGATTCACCCCCAGGTAAAATATAAAAGGAATGAAATGCAGGAAATATTCCGGCTTGAAAGATTTATCCTGCTGGGTGAAGATTTTTACATACAAATATTCCAGCGGACCATAGGCGAAAGGGATGGCCACGTCCAGAAAGGCCAGGTGGGGAAACAGGATATGACTTTTGGAGGCGTAGATGAAACGGTATACCATGTCGATGGAGTGGAGGGTAAACAAAGCGGAAATAAGATACCGGGCCAGTTTGCCGCCTTTTTTAAAAAGAATCATCGCCACGGCGATAAAGATCCCGTTGGCGGCTGAAAAAATAAATACAGCATCAATCCAGCGAAGCGGTTGCCCGATCATTGTCTCAGCTCGACAATTTTAAATTTATAATGGCACATGATTTTCATCAATATCATTATATAAGAAAAATTCTTTAAATAAAGGAATCATTCAGTCGTTGCGCAGGCTGTTTAACGGGCAGCCAGAAAGAGCACACTTCACCCGGGATCAATCAAATATAGGACTTAAAATGAAGCCATTCCTTTTGAAAAGAAAAGTTGGGCCTCCGACAGACAAAAACAGGCACATTGTTTTCATACTGCATGCAATAATTACATTTTAATGTAGCCACGTGTTCGACTGAATCATAATGTTGTTTTAAATCATCGTAACTCCTTTTTATGTTGCTTTCCCGTCCAATAAAGATAGTCGTTTTACCGGTTCGATTACCCGGGCCCCACAACCAAAAGCTATTATGGCCGCATATTGCCCGGGGAAGGCCGTATTTCTCACCAAAAAAATTAATGGCTCCAGCTTCTCCATAGTTACGGGCATATATCACACATTGCGATCGTTCTTCACCAGTAAGAGTGGTGTAAACTCCGGCGATGGTGGCCGCCATTTTTTCCCAACCGAACATATCGGAAAAATGCTGGGGAAGTACTCCCAACTCATGGACCTCTTCCCTCGTTGTCCGGGCTTTCTTCGACTCGGCATATTTAATGAAATTTTCCACTGTCAGCACGGGGATGGTAAAGGGAGCAATGTTGACCCCTCTGGTTATCATGATGATTGTTATCACTGTCATCAATATCGGTTTGGGCCAGTTCCATCGAATTTTACGAAGCAATTTTTCCAGTAATACGGAACCGGAGGCAAATACAATAAAAAAAGCCGGCGCGAAATAATACAGCTTGGCCTTTGATGTAATCATGATAATGAAGACGACCACGAAAATCCATCCAAACAGGCGATAGGGCCGGCCTTCTTTTTTAAAAAAGTAATAATAGAGTCCAAACAACCATATGGGAGCAGTAATGGTATTCATGGTAAAGACTTGCCCCAGTAGAAAACTCAAAGGGGTCATGGCCAGGTTTTTATACTGGCTGGCATTTCTCATAAATTCCAAAGATGGGTAACCATTTAAAATCTGCCAAATTATATGGGGAAGAAAAATTATAAAAGCAATGAAGCCTCCAATCCAAAACCATTTATTGAGAAATTCTTTTCTGTGAGATGTGAAAAGTATTCCGGCCAAAAGACCGGCCACAAAGAAGAGCATGGAATATTTATTTAACAATCCAAGGCCCACAACAATTCCAAACCCCATCCAGAGTTTATCATCATGGGTTTTGATGATACGGATGACGATATAAGTACCCATGGCCCAGAATAGATAGTCCAACGCATTCATCGAATAAAAGCTGTTCATGGAAAGATACGTACCGGCAACGATGACAGAAACACATGCAGTAATCTGAGAAAATATTTTCCCCCCCAGTTCACGGGCGATCAGCCCGGTAAAAAAAACAAAGGAAGCGCCGGCCAGAGAAGAAAAGAGACGGATGGAAAAAAGGGAATCGCCAAACAGAAACCGGGCCATGGCCAGAAGGAATATCGACAATGGCGGGTGATCGACATAACCCAGCGCCAGATGCTTACTGCAGGAGATATAATAGAGCTCATCTCGAAAATAGCCATAGTTACCGGCTACTGCTAAGTGCAAAAAAAGTTTTCCCAAAGCCAGGTAAGAAATAATTGCGATGTCGCTTGAAAAAATGTGTCGTAAAGAAAGTTTTTTTTCCATGCTGAATTCCTTTCTGATTTTTTCGGAATCATAATAGTAAATTGTGGGGATTGGATAAATATCCTATTTACCGGTACCGGATTCGAAATGCAAATGTGCGGAGAATGCCGGTAACATGTGGTTCTCGATCCGATCTCTCAAATGGTCGTTGTGACCGCCCTGATAGGTCAATACCCTGTGGGATATGTTTGCCGCCTCCAGCAATCCGGAAACATGTCGGCATCCCCCGGGAATCCATCGGGCCTTGTCATTACAGCCATAATCGATAACCATCAAGTGCAGTTTGCGAAAGTTCTCCCGGTACCGATTGATCTTGGTAGCCCACCCTCCAAACCCGTCCTCATAATTCTTCAGGATGGCTGAATCCAGGATAACTTTTTCGCCTGATTTGCGAAAGGGATAATCGATATACGGGGTTTTTTTGTCTTTATTGGGTGAGAAGGCGCTTCCATAGGCGTAAGAGAATGCCCGGTAATATTCAGAAATCGAGTGAGCGGAATACAGACTGCGGATAAAGGACCGGTATTGCTGTTTTGCTTGGGCGTCGGGTAGCTGGGCCAATTCCCGTTCCTTGGCCAGAAAGCGCTCGATTTTTTCACTGCCGGATAACATCCCGTGTTCTGAAAGGCCGTTTTCATCAAACAGGGCCGGACTCAGGCTGTAGACCAGTTTGTAAATATCGGGATGTTTCATGGCGATATTCAAAGCGCCGAATCCTCCCATGGAATTCCCGCAAATCGCCCGGGAAACGGCTTCTGGGATCGTCCGGTACCGGCTATCAATGTGACCGATGACATCTTTCACAATGAAGTCCTCCCAATTGCCGGTTACCGGAGAATTGACGTAAAAACTCCCGCCCAGAAAATTGCCCCCGTTGGGCAGGACCACAATCATCTCTTTGATTTTTCCCCGGAAAATCAAGGAATCCATCGAATTTTTCCAATCGAATCCCTGATAAACACCGGTAATATACTCCTCAATGGGACTGGTGAATCCGGGCAAAAAATAGACCACCGGGTAATTCTTCTTCGACCGGTTATAGGAAGGAGGCAGGTAAATAATGACGGGCTGTCGGGTGGGTGGATTCAACAACCCGTTGGTCAGGGATGGCGCGGGTATGGTTTCTCTGATTATTTGACCGGTCCGGCCGTAATTTTTGGGGCGATGGTTTCCTTTCTCCGGAATCTTTGCCTCGATACCGGCATAAAAGAACCCGTCCACTTCATCGATTTCCATCACTGCCCGATCCCCAGCGAAATGAGTGGTTATATCCCAGACCAGATTGTCGGCAAACTCATTGCAGGTAAAATGAAAATCAACGTCGGAAGTCCAGGATCCTTTCCGGGCCGAGGGTAGAAAGGGAAACTGGATGGAACTGGATTGGCAAATCCTGTATCTGCCGTCCAGACCGATGGCAGGTTGGTGGAAAACCGTTGCCAGTAGAATAAGCGCGAGAAGTAATTGTTTCATTCTGGTCACCTCCATATTTTTGGATGGATTTTGTTGATTTCAAGTTTAGTGATTTCCCATGATTCGGTCGACCGGGCCTATATGCATGGACCTCTCTATGGGGGACGGTTCTTGACATCTTGACATTTAAAAACCGGTTGTTCTGGATTTTTTCCTCGTGTCGGGGTGACTCGAATCCTGTAAATTCAGGGCATATGAAGAAGAGAGTACCAATCAATCCTGGATCTTGTTTCACAGGACGAACCGTTTTCACCCTGAATAAATGATTGTTCTTACCGGTGGCAGTATGGATAGGACAGGGCATATTTGATAAATTAGAATGTTAATGCCCAGAAAACGCCGGTATAACTGGTTTTATTATGTAAAGCCCGGGAAAGGTTAGATTAAAATAAAGTCAAGTTGTCAAGAACCGTCCCCATCTGCCCGGGAGAGATTGGTTCCTCTCCGACGCTCCGGATTCCCGCTGGAACGATGAAGATCTTCATCAGCTGAAAAAGATCAGGGGAAAGGATTTCGAAGCGGTATACACCGGCGAGATTACCCGGTACCCCGCCCGCGCGGTTGCCGGACCTAGGATTCCTGTACCATTTCTTTTGGTCTGCTGGTTTTTTTCCTCCGGGTTTTATAGTATGATGCTACAAAAAGGAGAAGGAATTGAACCATACCCGAAGAAATGCACTGGTCCTTTGTCTGCTGACTTTCTGGTTCTTCACCAGCCACCAATCTTGGGCCCGGTCCGGGACCCGGGTCCTGTTTATCCTGGACGAATCCGCCAGCATGGGATTGACAGACCTACAGCCTTCCCGTCTCGGGCTTTCCAAAATTATCATCCGCCGGTTGGCCGCCGACCTGGAGAAAAATGGCTTCCGGTTCGGACTGCTCTCCCTTTTCGGGAGCCGGGAGAACTGCCGGTTCTTCTCACGGGTGGAGGGTGATTTTTCCCGGCAACTGCAGGAGATATCCCCCTGCCCGGCGAGACCAACCACCCCCCTGGGCAGGAAGTTGGCGGAGGGGATTCTGGTTCTGGGGAACCGGGAAAATTCCCCCGGGGTGATAATCCTGCTGACCGACGGCAATGGCAATAGCGGAGAACTGCACCCGGTGGACGCCGCCCGGCTGGCTGCCCATTTCGGGGTTTCCATATGCTGCCTGGGCACGGGGACCGGACAACCTGCTCTCCTGCCGGTTCACTCCGCCGACGACCAAAAGAATATGGCGGAAGTGGAGATCCCGGTAGACCGGGTCTTGATGGGGCGAATTGCCTCGCTGACCGGAGGATTGTTTATCCCGGTTACCGGTAATTCAATCCACGATGTGATGGAGCCGCTGCGCAGACACCTGCTGCTCCCGGCGGAGAGACTGAAAAGTTCAAAGCCGATGTCCGGGAAAGCCGTAGATTACTTGCTGTCGGCAATCAGCGGAGAGGGGAGACCCAAACCGCCCGCCAAAGGTTCTGATTACCGGTTTGAGAGTATCGGTACCCATCCCTGGCTGGATTTTTTCCAAAAAGGCCGGTCCCCCGAAAAACAGAAACCACCCCTTCCCGAAAACCAGGAACCCGGGATCACCATGACGGTGAATGCCCGAAAAATCGGAACCCGGGATACCCTGCGGCTCCGGATAATCTTGTACAATCTATCCAGTTCCGCCCGTCCAAAGATCGTATTTCCGGAGGGATTGGCGCAGGTCGGAGAGGTTCAGACTGCCACCGCCTACCTGCTTGCGGAAGGTCGCGCCCGATCATCGGTGAAATATGAATATTCACTCAGGGCCACCCGCCCGGGCAGATACCGGATTCCGGCCCCCACCTGTATCCACGAGGGGAAAACCTACCGGAGTCACAGCCTTCAGATAAAGGTGGTGCCGGGAAAAATTCTGAATGGCCCCGATGAACCGCAACGGCCGGGGGAAAAGATCCTGCTGCTGACGGGACAGGTGTCCCTGGAGGAGAAGGAAATCGGGGTCCCTTTCTATTACCGGATTCTGCTTCTTACCAACCGGTCGGTTACCGCCATTGAGCCGACAAAAGACCTGCTGCTACCGGGGGTGTGGCAGTTGTGGTACCCGCATCCAAAAAGAATCTCCGGGAGGAATATCCTGGTGGACGGGCGTATTCTGAAGGAATACGAAATTGCCCGGGGCGCCTTTACGCCCCTGTACACCGGTCCGCTGACCCTGGGGGGAAGAACCTACCGGATCAGCTGCCGGGATGATGGCGGAAAGACCGGTACCGTGGATTACCGGGTTCCCCCCGTCTCCGTAGTGGTGATCCCCCCGCAATGACCCGAGGGAAGCGAAGGCAGCCCGGAGGCAGGGCCGTTTTTATTCTTCCAAGATGGCGATGGCCCGGTCCAGAATCGTGTCTCTGCCGGCTGCCTGGTCTTCACCGGAGATATCCAGGCGGATGTCGGGCCTGAGTCCGATTTCTTCATATATTTCTCTGGACGGTGTAAAGGACTGCCAGCGGGAGAGGCGGTACACCCACCCGTTGGGCAGTTCGCGGTAGATGGGATTGCCGGATCCTCCCCCTGTGTAATCGCCGATGACCGTCACCCGGGGAAAAACCCTCATTGCCAGGACAAAGGCTTCGGCGGTGCTGAAAACCCCGCGGTTGGTGAGCAGGGCCACCGGCCGGGTGAATCTCTGTTGTCCCTCGGGCTCAATGTACACTTCCTCCATTTCGGTAAAGTCATCGTGCCCTGGGCCGTTTCTCCACCTGATATATTGATACAGCCTCTTCTGATCCGCAAACCGCGATGCGATTCGGTCAGAATTGACGGTAGAGCCTCCCCCGTTGCCGCGCACATCGACCACCAGCCCCTTCATGGTTTGCAGCTCTTCCAAAATCCGGTCAATCTCGAGGTAACATCGCTCGCGGCTGGCAAAACTCGAGATATGGATGTATCCGATTTCCCCGGTGAGTCGACCGTAGGTGAAAACACCCCCGGCGTTCTGGTAAAGGCCTTTCAGGTAGCAGGTGAGGATGATATCCCGGTCGAAATTCAAGGGGTAATTCTTCCACCAGCCGTCATAGGAATAAGTTCCGAGGGAAGAATGCAGGGTGACATGACCGTCTTTAAAAATGGAAAGCATGGACGAAAATATGGCAAAAAGTTCCTCATCGGAGGTCTGATCCGTTACCCGGGGGCGATACTGCCGGTATATCTGGTCCCAGTCGATATTTTTATGGGTAAAAAACGAGTAGTATTTATCGAATCCCAGCCAGAGGGTTTCGAAGTTATTTCCCGGCGTATCGTCGGGGCTGGACGGCATGAAAAAATCCGTGCAGGAGCCCGCTGTCATCAGGACCAGGAAAAGAATGATCAAATCCCGACTCTTCATCTGCGATACCTCCCTGTTTACAGTTTGATGGTCAATCCCACGAGATAATGGTCTCCGGCCGAGTATACCGGAAATGGTTCCGGATACCGGTAATAATAAAACCGGTATTCGAACCGCACATTGAACCGGGGGGAAAGGATTCTTTCCAGGGAAAAAGAGTTTTTCAGACGGAGGAATCGATTAAAGGTCACCACTTCGGTCTCGACATCCCGCTGGTTGTACGAAGTTCTTCCCATAACGGCCAACAGGGGGAAATCCAGCTGAAAAGACAGGCGGTAATTCCGGCCCAGCCGTGTTTCCAGGAAAAATGAGGCATCCAGGGATGAAATTCGATCTCCAAAAGAATTGGAAAAGTTCCAGATGTATCCCAGTTCCCGTAAAGAAATGTGGGTATCCCATATGACTCCCAGAAAAACCTTTCCCCGGTTTTTGAAAACGGGCATCAGAAAATGATGGTACCCGTAGGAAAATGAAAAACGGGAATGTTGCATATTATGGGAGCCGACAGAAAAATAGCGGTTGGGAGTCAGCTGGTTTCTGGAATACAGAAGAGCAGCGGTATGACGGTTTCTGGAACCTGCAAAACGGTAGGACAAATACAGGGGGATTCCCGACCCCTTGTAGGTGAGGGGGGAGCCCAGCTCATCCCTGATGGAAGTGGAAAACAGGCCGGTATGAAGACTGATGCGGTTTTTCCTGGATTTTGAATCCGGGGCAAGGGTATAAAGAGGCTTGGCAAGGAATGCTGTCAATGCCAGGACCCAGAGGGCTTTTGTACCGAATTTAATCTCGCTTCTCCCGCGTATTGATCTTTCTAAAGTATAAATAATCGGATTCTTTTTGTCAAGCCATTGCGGGCTTATCCAGGTGGCGCGGGATGGATGACTTCTTACCTGACTTGCCAATGTAAAAAGGGGAAACCTTCTTCGGACTGCTGCGTAAAACACGATATAATGAAAGGGTCTCAGTATGGGACAGGAATCCAATCAGGAGGAGATTCATAGATGAAAAGACAGATCATTGTGGTGTCGCTGCTCATTCTTCTTTCGGCCTGGATGCTGGGAGGGGAAATCAATTTCAGTGGCATTAAGAACAGGGTTACTGAATTCACCCTGGATAACGGCCTTACCTTTATCGTTCTCGAGGATCACTCGGTGCCCATCGCCAATTTCATCACCTATGCCAACGTGGGTAGCAGTGATGAACGAATCGGGATCTACGGTATTTCCCATTATCTCGAGCACATGGCCTTCAAGGGCACCGGTGAGATTGGCACCGCGGACATTAAGAAGGAGAGGGCAATATTCGCAAAAATGGACCGGGTGTTTGAGGAGATCAAAAGAGAACGAAGTGGACGAAAACCGGATCCGGAAAAACTCAAGGAACTGGAGGCGCACCTTCAGTCTCTCAGTGATGAAGCCCGGGAATACGTGGTGCCCAACGAATTTTCCAAGATTCTCAAGCGCCATGGTTGTGTGGGGATGAATGCCGGTACCGGCGCGGACTTCACCCTTTATTTTTACAGCCTGCCCTCCAACAAGCTGGAGCTATGGGCGGCCATGGAATCGCAGCGGTTTATCGATCCGGTATTCCGGGAGTTTTACCGGGAGCGGCAGGTAATTGCCGAGGAAAGAAGGGTTCGGACGGAGAACAGCCCCGTGGGCAAGATGATCGAAGAGCTTTGTGCCCTGGCTTTCAAGGATCACTCCTACCATGTCAGTGTGATCGGTCCCATGAGCAACATCCAGAATATCACCCGGCAGGATATGAAGAAATATTTCCGACGCAATTACAGTGCCCGCAATCTGGTGATCGGCGTGGCCGGAGATGTATATCCCCAGAGGGTGAAGAAGATGGCGAAGAAATATTTTGCCGGCATGAGCCCCGGCAGGAAAAACCATCGGCTTTATACCACCGAACCTCCCCAGGCGGGAGAGAAGCGGATGACCATTTTTGAGAACTCCCAGCCCTGGCTGGCCATGGGATACCACATTCCTTCGGAGTTGCACCAGGACTTTATTAAATTCTCCGTGCTGGACAACATCCTTACCCGGGGTCGCAGTTCCAGAATGAACAAAAAACTGGTCATTGATGAGAAGTCCGCCCTGGCGGTGATTTCCATGGCCGGGTTTCCAGGCAGTAAATATTCCTGTCTTTACATGGTGCTGGCGCTTCCCAACAGCGGACATACCACGGAAGAAATGGAGCGGGCCTTTCTTGAGGAATTTGACCAGATCCGCAAGGAAGGGATTACCGAGGAGGAATTAAGTTCCGCCAAAACCCGGCTCAAGTTCCAGATTATCCAGGGACTCAATTCCCGTCAGGGAGTACTGCGCGCCCTTCTGCACAGTGAAGTGATCCATGGCAGCTGGGAACGGGCTTTCGATCAGTTGACTGAACTGGAAGCCGTGACCGCTGAAGACATTCAGAATCTGCTGAAAACCTATTTCGACCCGTCCAACCGGGTGATTGTAAAAATTGAAAAGAAGGAGGTGGATAAATGAAGAGGCGATTTTCCTGGCTGCTGGCCATTCTGCTGATACTGCCGGCCATGATTTCCACTCCGGCCCAGGGTCAGAAATCCATCGATAAGATTGATTTTCCTCCCCTCCGGGACTTTGACCTGCCGCCGGTGCATAAAGCCCGGATGGATAACGGCATCCGGATCCGGCTGATCAAGGAGCCCGATGTGCCCATCGTTTCTCTGTATGCCCTTTTTCAGGGAGGAGAGGGGTATGAGAAGGTGGGAAAGAATCTCGGGGTTTCTTCCGTCACCGCCCAGATGCTGAGAATCGGCGGTACCCGGGAGACCGCTCCCGAAGAGCTGGACCGCCTTCTGGATTCCCAGGGTATCAGTATCTCTTTCAGCAGCCAGCGGGACTATTTCCTGGTTCACATGACCTGCCTGAAAGAGAAATTCGGGAAGGCCGTCGAACTGATGAGCGAAATGCTGACCGATCCCGCTTTTGATGAAGACAAACTGACGGAGGTCAAGACCCAGCTGCGAAGCAGCCTGGCCCGCCGCAACGACGAACCGGCCCCCATCAACAGCCGGGAATTCGATCGAATTCTGTACGGCGAAGACCACCCATTCGGAGCCGTAATGAACTACGAAGCCCTGAAACGACTGAACCGGGAAACCGTTGCGGAAAACTACCGGCGGTTTTTTGCCCCCGGAAACATGCTGACCGGCGTCATCGGTCCCCTGGAACTGATGGAAGTGACCCGGGTCCTTGAGGGTTTCCTGGGAAATTGGGAACACCAATCCGACCTGCCGCAATACACCAGGACACCGGATCATGATCCCGGCTTCAAAATGGGGTTCGCGCAGAAGGACAACCTCAACCAGAGTTATCTCTCCATCGGTCATCTCGGGATTCAGGGAAAGTTGGAAGCCCCTGAAAAAGCCCGCATCAAGGTATTCAACGCCATCTTCTCCGGGGGATTTGCCGGGCGGCTCATGAACCGGGTACGAACCAAGATGGGACTCACCTACGGTATCGGAGGCGGTATCATGACTCCCCGAAGGGGCCGGGGCAAGACCTACATCTCCACCTTCACCAAATCAGAAAGCACCATCCAGGCCATCGACGCCATTCTCGAGGAGATCAGAAAGATCCAAAAGGAGGAGGTCACCATAGAAGAACTGAACCTGGCCAAAGACTATTTCCGGAATTCCTACGTGTTTGAATTTTCCACCCCCGCCCAGATTCTGCTCAAACAGCTGACCAACGAGTTTTACGGGGTTGAGGCGGATTATGACGCCAGGCTCCTGAGGGCGGTGGAGGAGGTCACCGTGTCGGATGTGCACCGGATTGCGAAGGAATACCTGAACCCCGAAGAGATGGTGATCTTCGTCCTGGGTAACCGGGAACTCATCAAGGGGGATTTCAATAAGTATGGAAAAACCCGGGAGATCGGTATCACGATTCCGGCCCCCGAACCGGAGGAAAAGATCCCTCCGTCCACCCCAAAAGCCCTCGAGAAGGGCCGCCGGGTGGTGGAAAAAAGCCTGCAGGGGCCCTACAGCGGATACCGAAAGTTGAAGACCCTGCAGCGTGAAATGACCATGAATATGGACATGCAGGGACGTAAGATGACCATGGAGGTAACCTCCAGGATCATTTATCCCGATAAATTCTACAGCGAGATGACCGTCATGGGAATGAAAATGGAGCGGGTGATCAACGGGGACCGCGGGGTGATGCGGCGAATGGGCCAGGAATCTCCCCTGCCCGAAGACCAGGTACAGGGTGCCGGATTCGGCAGTACCTATGACATGATGCATAACCCCCGGCAGTATCGATATCAGTACCTGGAGACAAAGACGGTAGACGGCGAGGAGTACCATGTCCTTTACGTGACCTCTACCGAAGGGGATGACTGGAAAAAACTCTACGTCCACACCGGTACCGGTTTTTTCGAGATCGAAGAGCAAACCGGTCCCCAGGGACTGATTCGGAACGTGAGCTCTGATTTCCGGATGGTGGAGGGGATCCCCTTTTCCTTCCGGCAGGAGACCTGGACCGGGGAGAAAAAAATCAACGAAGTTACGGTCAAATCCACCACCGTCAATCCCGAGATCGATCCCGATCTGTTCAAACTGGAATAACCGTTCCATATAGCCGGTGGCATGAACGGGTGCGCTCCAGGGGAGCGTGCCCTTTCTTGCATCCGGACCGGCTGTCAGGGTACAATGGGAACCGGGGTGCACCATGCCTCAGCTGGTCAAAGGCGGGAAACACACCTTCGGGTGGTCCCGGGTAGGGGAAGAGGGGCAAATCAGGATTCCCCCGGACGCTTGGATCGAGTACCGGTTCGCCGAGGTGGAATACGGGTACCTTCTGTCGGGAAGCCGAACATCCGGCGGCTTCGGGCTGACCACCCTGGAGTCATTGAAAGCCTCTCCCTTTGGCGATTTTTTGGATCGCCACCCGGAATGGGAATCCCCCGGCTCCGTGTTTGGGAAGAGCATCCGGTACGGACCCCGGGTCATCGCCGTGGTACCGATCAGGGGAAAAAGCATCCGGGTTCCCCGGCAAATCCTGACGCTCTACGAAGTTACGAAGGGGGATCTGCTGCTGACGGTCCGGGGCAGCCGCCTGGCCCTGGGTTTCATCGCCCGGGGCCCGATCGTGAAAGAAGCACGCAAACACTCCGGGCTGACTGTTTTTTCATAAACCGCTTTGAGGGTTGAAAAATACCGGTTGTTTTTTTTGGTAATACCTGATATATTAGATATCAGAGGTGTGACATGCGGGATGAAAAGGAAAGCATGGTCCAGGTGAAAACCCTCAAGGAACAGGTCTACCAGTACCTCAGGGACCGGATCCAGGAGGGGGAACTGCAACCCGGATCCTGGATCAACATGGAGCAGATCAGCAAAAAACTGGGCATATCCGTCACCCCCCTGCGGGACGCCCTGCTCCGGCTGGAAACCGAGGGATTCGTATCGGTCTTCCCCCGCCGGGGGATCCGTGTCAACCGGCTGACCGGGGAGGATATCCGCAATGCCTACCAGATCATCGGCAGCCTGGAAGCCGCCGCCCTGCTGGAGTGTGTGCGCAACCAACCCGATCTGGATATCACCCCGCTCATCGAGGCCACCGAGCAAATGAAAAAGGAGATCGACGGCAACAATTTTGACCGGTTTTACCAGCATAACCTGCAGTTTCACAACTTTCACCTCTACGGGGCCGGCAATCCCGAGTTGATCCGGATCGTGGAGAACAAGCGGCGGCGTCTCTACGATTTTCAGCGTAAAAAAGGGATCTATCGGGAGTGGGAAACCGCCTCCATCGAAGAACACCGGAAAATCATCGGATTTTTGCAGAAGGGCGAGGTTCGACCGGCCGCGGATTATATCCGGGACGTCCACTGGTCCTATGCGGTTCAGGAAAAATATATCGAGAAATACTACGAGTTTGCCCCATGATCACCGGATTGATTTACGACATCAAACCCTTCGCCATCCATGATGGCCCGGGAATCCGCTCCTCGGTTTTTTTCAAGGGCTGTCCCCTGGATTGCAGCTGGTGTCACAACCCGGAAAGCAAAAAAGCGAAACCGGAGGTACTGATTCACCCGGAGCAGTGCTTCGATTCCTGCAGCGAGTGTGTGATCCACTGTCCACGGGGAGCCCTGACCCGCCATCCCCGTATCCGCCTGGATACCGGAAAATGCCGCCTGGAAGGGGTCTGCGCAACGGTTTGTCCGGCCGATGCGATCCGTATCGTCGGCCGGCGCGTGGCTCCCCGGGAGCTGTTGGATGAACTGGAAAAGGACGGGGTTTTTTTCGATCAGTCCGGGGGAGGGATCACCCTGACCGGAGGGGAACCCCTGCTGCAGATCGATTTTCTGACCCTCCTGCTTCGGGAAGCCCGGGCCCGTTCGCTTGCAGTGACCCTGGATACCTGCGGCTACGCTCCCTGGGCGGATCTCAAGCCCCTCCTATCCCTGGTCGACACCTTTCTGTACGATCTGAAGATCATCGATCCCCGGGCCCACCGGGCCCATACCGGCAAAGACAATGCCCCAATCCTGGAGAATCTGAAAAAACTCAGCCGGATTCATCCGGACATCCAGGCTCGAATTCCGGTTATTCCCGCCATCACCGATTCCGATGAAAACCTGGCCGGGATTCTCCGGTTTTTGCGGGAGAAGGCCCCCGGGATTCGGCGGGTGGCCCTGTTGGAGTACCATCCCCTGGGCAATGCCAAAAGCCGACAGCTTGGCCGGGCCGTGGAAAAGATCGAATATGACCCCGGGAAGCTGAAAAAAAAGATCCAAAAGACCCGAAAAAAATTTCAGGAAGAAGGGTTGGAGGTCACCGTAGGAGGATGACATGAACCAGAGAATCGCACAACTTCGTCGACAGTCTTTGGCGGCGGTGCCCGCGATTTCCCATGAACGGGCGGTACTGATTACGGATTTTTACCAGAAATACAATGATCCCGGTGATCCCGTCCCGGTGCAGCGGGCCCGGGCCTTCGCCCATATCCTGGACCACAAGGCATTGTGGGTGGGAGAGGGCGAGTTGATTGTCGGAGAACGGGGCGAAAAGCCGGCGGCGGTGCCCACCTACCCGGAGATCGTGGTCCACAGCCTCAAAGACCTGGATATTCTGGATCGGCGGGAAAAGATCTCCTACCGGGTGACCGATGAAACCCGGGAGGTATACCGGACCCGGATCATCCCCTTCTGGGAAAAACGTTGCATCCGACGCCGGATATTCCGGGAGCTGGACAGAAGATGGAAGGATGCCTACGGTGCCGGGGTCTTCACCGAATTTCTGGAACAGCGGGCGCCGGGGCACACGGTACTGGGAGATAAAATTTACCGCAAGGGATTTTACGATATTAAAAGGGATATCCAAAAGAGCCTGCGCCGCCTGGATTTCGTCCGGGATCCCCGGGCCCTGGACAAAAAAGAGGAATTGCAGGCCATGGCCATCGCCCTGGAAGGATTGATCCTTTACGCCCGCCGGTATGCCGACCGGCTGGCCAGTCTGGCCCGCCAGAGTGCGGATCCGGTTCGAAAGGCCGAGCTGGAGAAGATGTCGGCCATCTGCCGGCGGGTGCCGGCCCACCGTCCCCGTACCTTCCATGAAGCCCTGCAGTATTACTGGTTCGTCCACGTGGGGGTGATCACCGAGTTGAATCCCTGGGATTCCTTCAATCCCGGGCGCCTGGATCAGCACCTCTATCCCTTTTACCGGGAGGAAGAGCAAGGGGGAACCCTGACCCGGGAAGCCGCCATCGAACTGTTACAGGCCTTCTGGATCAAATTCCACAATCACCCGGCCCCTCCCAAGGTGGGGGTGACGGCTGAAGAAAGCTCCACCTATACCGATTTTGCCCTGATCAATATCGGAGGGTTGAAAAAAGACGGGACCGACGGGGTCAACGACCTCTCCTACCTGCTGTTGGAGGTGATCGAGGAGATGCGGATGGTGCAGCCCAGTTCCATGGTCCAGATTTCCCGTAAGAATCCGGACCGTCTGTTGAAACGGGCGGCCCGGGTGATCAAAAGCGGTTTCGGCCAGCCCTCGATTTTCAACGCCGACGCCATCGTGGCCCAGCACCTGCGGCAGGGCAAGGACCTGGAGGATGCCCGGGAGGGAGGGGCCAGCGGATGCGTGGAATCGGGGGTTTTCGGCCGGGAAAGTTACATCCTGACCGGCTATTTCAACCTGGTGAAGGTGATGGAACTGGCCCTTCACCGGGGGGTGGATCCGGTCAGCGGCCGCCGGATCGGTCCGGTCACTCCGGATCCCCGGCAATTCGCGGATTTCGATGACTTTTACAGCGCCTTTGAGAAACAGTTGCGGTTCTTCATCGATACCAAGATCCGGGGCAACAACCTGATTGAACGGATCTATACGCGGTTCCTGCCCGCCCCTTTTCTCAGCCTGCTCATCGACGACTGCGTCGAGCGGGGACTGGATTACCATGACGGAGGCGCCCGCTACAACAACAACTATATCCAGGGGGTGGGAATCGGCACCGGCACGGATGTGCTGGCCTCCCTGAAATTCAATGTCTTCGAGCAGCAGAATATCGCCCTGGAGGATTTGCTCCGGGCCCTGGCCGACAACTTCGAAGGCCACGAGATCCTGCGCCGGCGCCTGCTGAACAAAACCCCAAAGTACGGAAACGATAATCCCGCCGCCGATGACCTGGCGGTCCGGCTGTTCGATTCTTTCTTTGCCATGGTGGATGGCCGTCCCAACACCCGGGGAGGACATTATCGCATCAATCTGCTGCCCACCACGGTCCATGTCTATTTCGGCAGCGTGCTGGGCGCCACCCCGGATGGCCGGAAGGCGTACACCCCGATTTCCGAGGGGATTTCACCGGTCCAGGGAATGGACCGGAAGGGGCCGGTGGCGGTGATGAAATCCGCCGCCCGGATCGATCATCTCAAGACCGGTGGTACCCTGCTCAACCAGAAACTGAGTCCCTCCCTGCTGTCCGATGAAAAGGGCCTGGACAGCCTGGTCCAGCTGATTCGGGGGTATTTCCGGTTCGACACCCACCACGTGCAGTTCAACGTGGTGGACAAAAAGATCCTGCTGGCCGCCCAGAAGGACCCACAGTCCTACCGTAACCTGATCGTCCGGGTGGCGGGGTACAGCGATTACTTCTGCAACCTGGGCCGGGACCTGCAGGACGAGATCATCCGCCGGACCGAGCATACGGATTTTTAATCCCGGTCCGGCATGGGACCACGCCGGGTTTGAATTTTTCCGCCCGCCCCGTTATAATTCCAGTCGATCAGGTAGGGCAACCATGAGTGGAAAATGTAAGATGATACTGCTGCTGCTATCGGCAGCCTGGATGCTGCCCGGTCGGGAGGGGAGTCTGTTGATCATCGGGGGCGCCCTCTCCCCGGAAAACCAGCCGGTATACCGGCAATTTATCCGGGCCGGCGGCGGGACAGACCGGATTCGAATCGCCATCGTTCCCGGGGCCGGTAACAGACCGGTCTCCTCGGCCCAAAGCTACCGGGCGGATTTCATCGCCTACGGGGTGGATCCCGGACGGATCCGGATCTTTCCCCTGGCGGTCATGGACGATCCCGGTACCCCGGACCAGGACGAATCCAAATGGTTTGCCAACCGGAAAGACGCCCGGCTGGCCCGCGATCTGGGGGAGTGCAGCGCCGTTTTTTTGACCGGCGGGGACCAGGTGCGTCTGCGGGACCTTTTTTTGGATTCCCGGGGAGAGCCGACCTTCCTCTTGGATGCACTGCACCGGGTGCTGGCGCGGGGAGGGGTGATCGCCGGTACCAGCGCCGGCGCGGCGGCGGTCTCCGATCCCATGATCTGCCGGGGGGATCCCCTCCTGCCCCTGTTTTTCGGTGCGCAGCTCAACGCCGGATGCACCGAGGATGAACGGCAGGTGCAGTTGACCCGGGGGCTGGGGCTGGCCCGGCAAATTCTCTTCGACCAGCATTTCAATCAGCGTTGCCGGATCGGGCGACTGATCGCCTCCCTGGCCGCCCTGCCGGAAAGGGTGCTGGGGGTGGGGATCGACGAAAATACCGCGGTGTTCCTGCAGGGAAGCCGGCTCCGGGTTCTGGGGGAGTCGGAGGTCACAGTCGTGTCCCTGGCGGCAAAGGAGACCGATGAGATCCCCCACAGGGTCAAAATCGTTGAGGCCCGGCTGGCCGTCCTGTCCGGCGGACAGGAATTTTTGCTCAACCGGGAAGCGCTTTTCACCGGGGCCGGTGAACCGGTACCCTTTCCCCCACTGGAAAAGACCACCCTGATCCAAAACCTGATGGCCGAAAAAAATCGGAAGGGTCCGGTTTCGGTGGATTTTTCCCGGGGGACGGAGGGGTGGAGCTTCATCCTGACCGCTGCCCGGGTTTTCCGGATCATCCGGATCCAGGTAAAACCCAGGCGGTGGGGACCGCTGACCGGCGCCTGGATCCGGATCCGGGCGGAGGGTGGCGGAAGAGAGGGAGATGAAAAAATAATTAAATAATATGTAAAAATATTTTTTTTATTGACATATGGTAATAATTTTACTATAATCGGGGCATGAGTCCGGTTGTCCTCTGCGGGTGGTTTTCGAATCTTCCCTTTTCCACCAAAATCCCGGCCGGTGCCGGCACGGTGTTTCCATGATTTTGCTGCAGAATGCCACCCTTTTTGACCCCGATTATATCGGGCAGCGTGACCTGCTGTTCGCCGGCGGAAAGGTGGTGACGGTCGCCCCCCGGATCGAATGTCAGGGTAACTTTCCCCTGCAGGTCATCAATCTCGAAAAAAAATGGGTGTTTCCCGGGATCATCGACGGCCATGTCCATATTGCCGGGGCCGGGGGAGACCAGGGCCCCGTCACCCGGACGCCGGGAATGCAGATCGAAGACCTCCTGCAGGCGGGCATTACATCGGTGGTGGGATGCCTGGGGACCGATGGGATCACCCGTAACCCCGATTCCCTGCTGATGAAAACCAAGGAATTCCGGGCCCGGGGTTTTTCCGCCTGGATGACCGTTGGTTCGTATCAATGCCCTCCCCCGACCATTACCGGAAACATCACCCGTGATATCATCCTTTTTGAGGAGATTGTCGGAGTCGGCGAACTGGCCATTGCCGATCATCGTTCTTCCCATCCCACCCTGACAGAATTTATCCGGGTCTGTCAGGAGGCCCATCTCGGAGGGGTTTTGGGGGGGAAATCCGGAGTGGTCAACCTTCACATCGGAGACGATCCGGATCCCTTTGAACTGATCCACCGGGCAGTGGAGCAGGGGTTGCGCTATCCGCAGTTTCTTCCCACTCACTGCAACCGCAACCCGGAGGTTTTTCAAAAAACACTCGAATATGCCCGCCAGGGACCGGTGGACATCACCACCTGCGCCTACCCGTTTTTTCCGGGTACCGAGATCAAACCCTCCCGGGCATTTTTGACCCTGCTGGAGCGTGGTATCCCCCTGGAGCATATTACCTTTTCATCCGATGCCGGGGGTACCCTGCCGGACAGCGATACCGACGGAAACTGCACCCGGATTCATTACGGGAGCCCGGACCGGCTGCTCGGAGAAGTTCTGGATATCCTGTCCGAGACCGGTGCCGACCCCCGTATCGCCCAGAAAGCGTTCCGGGTGGTGACGGCCAACGTGGCCGGAATCTGGGGCCTTCATCGGAAGGGCCGTCTGCAGCCGGGATACGATGCCGACCTGGCCATCCTTGACCCCTCCCTCAAGAAACTGGACGGCCTTTTCCTCGGTGGCCGGCCGGTCATTCAGCAAGGCAAATTATTGGGTTAAATGATTTTGAATATAACAGGAGGTAAGATGAAAAAGCGAGTCATCTTGATGTTGTTTTGTGCACTGCTGGGTGCACTGCTGGTGGCCCAGACCCGAACCGGCAATATCTACGGCAAAACGGTTCTGGACGACGGCACCGCGGTTCCCGGGGTGCTGGCCACGCTGGAATCCCCGGTTCAGGGGAAACTGACCACGGTTTCCAGTGTCAACGGAAATTTCCGGTTTCTGTCTCTTCCCCCGGATTCGGATTATACCCTGACCCTGGAACTGGAAGGATTCAAGAAAGTGGTCAAAGAGAACCTGAGGGTGAAGGTGGGGGAAAACCTGGAATTGATCGTGGAGATGGTCCCGGGGGAGATCGTGGAGACCATCAGCATCATGGCGGCCACCCCCATGCTGGACAGCCGCAAGACCACCGCCGCCACCAATGTCACCCAGGAACTGTTGCAGACCCTTCCCACGGCCCGGGATCCCTGGGCGATCCTGGAAATGGTGCCCGGTCTGATGTCCGATGTGGTCAATGTGGGGGGCAATGAGTCCGGTCAGCAGGCCAACTACGCTTCGCGGGGGGAAGGCCAGTCCAATTCCCAGTGGAATGTGGACGGAGTGGAAGTGACCGATCCCACGGCTCCGGGAACCTCCGGCATGTATTACGACTATGACATGTTTGAGGAGATGCAGATTCAAACCGCGGCCAATGATGTGACCGCCATGACCGGCGGGGTCAACATCAATTTCGTCACCCGACGGGGATCCAACAAGATCGGCGGCGGTGCCCGTTTCTATCTGACCGACGAGGCCCTGCAGGGAGAAAATCTGCCGGATATCGTCACCCAGGAAGACCTTTCCGGTAACCTGATCGATTCCATTCTGGATTACGGTCTCAACGTGGGTGGCCCCATGATCCAGGACAAGGCCTGGTACTGGTTTTCCTACGGCGTCCAGGATATCGGACTTTCCGACATGGGCGGGGATCCGGACGAGACGCTGCTGCGGACGGTGAACGGCAAGTTCAACTTCAACCTGGGCAGCCATCGACTGGAAATTTACGGGGTGTACAACGACAAGGTCAAGGAAGGCCGGAAACGGTACCCGCTGGACGAATGGGAAGCTTCCCGCAAGCAGACCGGTCCCGCCTTCATCTTTAAAATCCAGGACGAGTTCATGATCGGCAACGACCTGATGGTGTCCCTGAAGGGATCCTACACTCCCACTTCCTACCAGCTGGAGCCCTACGGCGGGCGGGATATCCCGGTCTACGAGGAATACAAAACCTACCGCTACAACACCGGTACCTGGGAAGAGTACGCCTCCGATGTTTTTGCCGCCGGCCTGCAGCTGGATTATTTCAAGGAAGATTTTCTCATGGGAGATCATGAAATCCTCTTCGGGGTGGATTTTCGCACCTCCTCTTCCCTGGAGAATTCCCAGCTGGGCAACGGCCTGCATGGCATGGTGCGCCCCGGCCGCAGTCTCTATTACGCCGTGTTGTACCGGGAGTGGCTGCTGGAGTACCAGATCAACCGCCTGTCGGCTTTTTTCCAGGATACCGTGAACCTGAAAAACCTGACCCTCAACCTGGGGCTGCGCTACGATTTTCAGAAGGGCGGGGTGCTGGAAAATACCATCCCCGGTACCAGCGTCGATGTGGTTCAGGACATCGGGGGGGTGGATTACAACTACCAGTCTCTCACCCAGCCGGCGCTGGACCTGCCGTTTGATTACAGCTTCTTTTCTCCCCGCCTGGGTTTTATCTGGGACCTTCAGGGAGACGGAAAGACCAATGTCAAGGGGAACTTTTCCATCTACGGCAGCGTGCTGGATGCCGGAATTCTGGCCGATTCCTTTCTGATCGACAGCTATATCGATCTGGACTGGTACGATGACAACAACAACCTGATCATGGATGCCGGTGAGCTGTATTATTACAAGAGTACCGACAATTCCGACAGTGTTCTGAACCCCGATCCCGATGCTCCCCTGTTTTCCGGGGACCTGGATCCCGAACGGACCATGGAGCTGGTTTTGGGAATCGACCGGGAACTGGGAATGGACGTAAAGGTCGGATTCAACTACATCTACCGCCGGATCTACAATGTCAACTGGACCGTGCCCTATGTCTGGGACGGCGGTTACCGGCCGGTACAGAATTCCGACTGGCAACAGTACTCGGAACCCGTCGACGGCATGACCTATTATTTCTGGGATACCCCGGACGTCTACGACGAAGGCTTCGGGCAGTTGACCAAGCGGCCGGATTATGCCGTGCGCTACGATGGTTTTGAATTCACCTTCTCCAAGCGGCTGAGCAACAAGTGGATGCTGAACGCGGCCTTTACCTACCAGAACACCTGGGTGAACTACGATTCCGAGGATGCGTATATCGATCCCACCGATCACCAGCCGGCGGATCTTCTCAACGGGCAACCCGGCCCCCATTCCTACAACACCTTTGTCATGAATTCCCGCTGGATGTTCAAACTCAACGGTCTGATGGAACTGCCCTGGGGAATCAACCTGGCCGGTAAACTGTATGCCCGGGAAGGATACGTGTTTCCCGAGGTCATTACCCTCTACGATGCCGGGATATACGGCGGCCGTCGGAACTGGGATGCCGATGATCCGGTCTCCCTGACCTCCGAGTTCGGTTCCCAGCGGTATCCGGTCTTCTGGATGGTGGATCTGCGGCTGGAGAAAGCGGTGCCCCTCAAGAACATGGGAACCCTGATTTTTTCCCTGGATGCCTTCAATATCACCAACAACAATATGACCCTCAGCAAGGGCAACGATCTCTCCATCAGCGATTACGACATTCCTCTCACCATTCTCAATCCCCGGGTGATCCGACTGGGGGTGAGATACAATTTCTGACCCCGGATCATTCCATAAAAAATATCGGGGAAACCGTTGACCGGTTTCCCCGGTTTTTTCTGAGGAACCATCGATGAACCGGTGGAAAGGAGCCCTTTTTATTCTGGCGATGCTGCTGGGCGGTTGCCTGCCTCCCGTCGGGCCCTGCCCGGAACGGGTGCCGGGTACCGGAGGTTTTGTTTATCTGATCGGCGGCGGGGCGGAACAGGACCGCGGGGGAGATTCCTGGTCGGACCGGCTCTACCGGCGATTCGTTGGCCGCTGCGGATCCGGGAAGATCGGGATCATCAGTTATGGCGAGGAGAGCGGGTGGCTGGCCGGGTATCTGAGGGGGCTGGGAGCCTCAACGGCAGAGGATATCCGGATTTCCAACCGGCAGCAGGCCGATTCAGAGGAGTTGCAGGTTACCCTGCGGACCTGCCGGGGGTTTTTTTTCAAGGGGGGAGACCAGAACCGGTACCGGAAAATTTTCCAGGACAGCCGGGCCCGGGAGACCATTCTGGAAATGGCCGGGACGGGGACTCCGGTGGCCGGCACCTCTGCCGGAGCCGTGATTCTCGGAGAAATATTTTTTTCCGCTGCCGCCGGAACGGTCACCTCGCCGGAAAGTTTGCAGAATCCGTATCATCCCCGGGTCGCCTTGGATCGTGATCTGTTTCCCCTGGTGCCCGCCGCGTTGGTGGATACCCATTTCACCCGGCGGGCCCGCTTGCCCCGGTTGCTGGTATTCATCGCCCGCTGGATGACCGACCACGGGCAACCGGTGGCCGGCATCGGGATTGACGATCAGACCGGTCTGGAGGTGTCTCCGGACGGGACGGCCCGGGTGTTCGGGGCCGGTTCGGTGACCATTCTGCGGGTCGATTCCGGCTCCCGCCTGCGGTTGAGACCCGCCCTGCCTCCCCTGGTTGCCGATATCTGCTATGACCAGTTGACCGAAGGATTTACCTACGATCTCAAGACCCATACCATCCTGTGCTATCCTGATGACACCGTATTTCCTCCCCCTCCCGCCGATCGTCCAACCCTGGCCGAAGAAACCCGGATACTGTACGGGCGGGACCGGGAGACCCACCGGGAAGGGGAGGTCCGGCTGGTGAACTGGGAGACGGCAGATGCCCTTTACCTGGGCCTGCTGGACCTGGCCTCCGGGCGGGGGCGATTGCCCCGGGCGGTGATTATCAGCGGCTGGTTCGATCAGGATGAATACCGGGAGAACAAAACCGGCGGCTGTCAGCTGGCCCTATTTCACCATCCCGGTTTTTTTGCCCTGCTCCTGGACCGCGGTTCTCAGGTGCGGATGGAACCTCCAGACCGGTTGATACCCCAGGCGATCCCGGGGGAATCCGGGGTCATGATCCTGGAAGCCCGGGGAACCACCGGGGTGACCCGGAGCCATTACATCTCCGATCCGGTCGAGAGCCGGGAAAGGCGTCAATCGGTGGGCATCAGCGGCGCCCGCGTGCACATCATCCCCAGCGGCTGGCAATACCGGGTGCGGACCTGCCGGGTGGAGAAATGCGATCGCTGACCGGGGTCCGGTCAACTCTGGAAATGAAACCGCTTGAGAATCCGGTCGGTCCGGTTGATCTTATCCACCAGGTGATCCTTTTTCTTGAGGGCGATTTCGGTGGCCAGGGCGTTGGCCAGGACGGAAAAGGCGGCGATGGAGGTGGTGAACAGGACATTTTCCCGGGGAAGGGGGATCACCAGCCGGGAAAACCGTGATATCGGCGAGTAGGCATTGTCCGAGATGGAGATGATCTTCAGACCCTGTTGGTGTCCAAGCTGGGCGTATTCCACGGTACTGCGGGAGTAGGGGAAAAAGGAACAGAATATGACCAGGTCATCGGTGGTGACCGATATCAGCCGTTCCTCCACGCTGACGGAGCTTTCATCCAGGCAGTGGGTCTCTTTTTCCACCTGGTTGAAGATATAGCGAAGGAAGCCGGCGAATACCGAGGAAATGCTGGCCCCAAAGGTAAATACCCGGCGGGCCTCCTCGATCATTTTGACCGTCGATAAGAACAGCTTTTCATCCACCTCTGCCAGGAAACGGTTGATATTCTTGACATCCTGCCGGGCTACCTTCAATATGGAGGTCCGGCCGCTGATTCCCTTCCGCAGCAGTTTAAAGCGGTTGATGGGGTTGATGCTGTTCTTCAGCTCCTCCCGGATGCGGGTTTTAAAGGCGTAAAAGCCGTCGTTGTCAAAAAGGCGGGTGAACCGGGTGATGGTGGCCGTGCTGACCCTGGTTTCCCTGGAGATGGCCTCGATGGACATCAGGGGAATTTCATCCCAGTGGGCGATCAGGTAGGAAGCGAGTTTTTTTTGTATCCGGGAAAGGGAGGGCAGCCCTTCCTGTATCTTTTTGCGCAGCTCGGAATTCATGGCCCCATTATACCACATCCCGGCGGGAAAGGGGGAGGGAAAGGTCAACCCCGGTGAAGACGGATCAGAGGTATCCCAGGGTCTCCAGGCTTTTTTTCAGTTCCTCGATATTCACCCGGTTCTTCTGCCCGCCGCCGCGGTTGAGGTTCTCCAGAATCTGGAGGAATCTTTTTTTCAGGGCGGTCCGGGTGTTGACGACGTTGAACCGCTCAGCGGGGTCTTTGCGGATGTCGAAGATCTGGTAGGGAGGATCGGAGGGAGGGGGCGCCAGGAAAAAGGCCCGGTCCTCGGGGGTCATGCTCTGGTTGTAAATAAATTTATAGGGATCGGTGACGATGGCCAGTTTCTCGGGCAGGTGAACCTGCATGGCATCGCGGCCGAGATAGGAGACCAGATACCGGTCCGGGTCCGGGTCGAATAGAGACCGGCCGTCCAGGGACAGGCCGGAGGGGATCTTCAATCCGTACCGGGAGATGATGGTGGGAATCAGGTCGGTGATGGATACCAGGTAATCCCGGGTCTCACCGGCCCAGCGGTTTTCCGGCAGCTTGAGGATCAGGGGGATTTGGATCAGTTCGTTGTAAAGGGAATGACCGTGCAGCCAGGCCCCGTGATCCAGGAATTCTTCCCCGTGATCGGAGGTCAGTATGACCAGGGAGTCGTCGTAGAGCTCTTCCTGTTTCAAAAAGTCCAGAAAGTGACCCAGATGGTGATCAAAGGTGTAAACCCCACCGTTGTATATCTTTTTGATCTTCTCCCGTTCCTCTTCCGGCACCGATTTGTACAGGTTTTTGCGATCCTGGATCAGGTCCTTGAAATCAAACTGGTTCTCCCGGATGGTGTCGCCGTACAGTTCCCGGAAGAGGCGGTTTTCCGGGAGGTAGGGGGCATGGATCTGGTAGGTGTGGAGGAAGTGAAAGGAGTACCGGTGCCGCTCGTTGTTGACCAGTTTCCGGGCCCTCTTGAAGAGCACCAGAGAGGCCTGGCGGATCAGGTGATCCACCGGGTCTTCCCGGTAGAAATCAAATCCCTGGGCGAACCCGTACAGGCTGGATAAAAAACCGTTGCCGTTGATGCTGTAGGTGATGAATTTTTCCTGCAACAGCCGGGCCAGGGGTACGGTTTCCCCGTTCAGCCGCGTATCCCGGTGGTTGATGCCGTGGGAGGTGCAGAAAAGACCGGTAAACATGGAGGCATGGGCCGGAAGGGTCCAGGGGGAGGTGGAATAGGCCTGGGTGAACACCAGCGAATCCCGGGCCAGCCGGTCGATGGCCGGGGTATACCGGACCTTTGGATTATAGACTCCGATGTCATCCATGCGCAGGGTGTCCGCCACGATCAGGAAGACGAAACGGGGCCGTTCTTTCGGCTCCAGGGGGGGGTAAAACAGCGGATTGGTGACAAACCCCCGTCGCCCCGGGGGAAAATTCAGGGAGAGAACGTCTTCCTTCTTCAGGGTCAGGTGCACCTGGAACCGTTTGAGGTTGCGGTCGGAACGGATTCGCATTTCATGGATGGGTTTTCCGTCGCGGGTCTGGTACAGGGGAATCCGTGCGATGCGTTCCTCTCCCTCGAGGGGAAGACAGCCGATGAAAAAATCCATGACGAAAGATCCCTGCAGTCCGGGCCGGACCGGCAGCGAATTTTCCTTCCCGGGGCGGTTGTACACGCTGCCCAGGAAGGTGGATTTCTGCCCCCCGTCCTGGAAGTAGATGTGGGGATGGTCCCAGTCCAGCTGGCACCGGTCGGTCTGCACCGCGCCCTGATTCTCGGCGGCAAAGGAAGGCAGCTGGAAACGGCGCGGTCCCGGGGAAGTCGATGGCCGGAAGAGAAGGTATCCCCCGGCGGCCGCCAGAATTACCAGACCAATGAAGATGGGGAAGAGTGGTTTTTTGTTCATGGAATTGTCCAGAAAATGGTATCACAAACCCCCGGGGTTGTCAATTTGGAGCGCAGGCTGGGGAGAAAAAACCCCTTCTCCCCCTGTACTTATGGGGGCAGTTTGGGTTATAATATCAGGTAATGAAAAAAATACTGTTGGTTCTGATCGCGGGGATCGTGATCCTGGCCTCGGCCTTTCTTTACCATACTTTTTTTTGTCCCCGACAGCCCTTCCTCGGCAGCGGGCGAGGGTCTTTCCCCAACCTGATCCTGATCACCGTGGACACCCTGAGAGCCGATCACATGGGATTGTACGGGTATTCCTACGATACCACCCCCCATATCGATGCCTTCGCCAAACAGGCAGTGGTCTTTGAGTACGCTTACTGTCCCATCCCCAAGACTTCCGCCTCTTTTGCCTCCATGATGACCGGTTTGCACCCCTTCGTCCACCAGACCAATCCCAACCGGGACATTCTCAACCCCAAGTACCTGACCCTGGCCGAATTGCTGCGCCTGCGGGGGTATACCAACCACGCGGTGGTGGACAACTCCAACCTTTCCAAACGCTACAAATTCCACCAGGGCTTCGATGAGTATATCCAGGTCTGGGAATATAAAGAAAACAAGGCCCAGTCCACGCCTTTCATCACCGCCCGGGGACTGGAATTCCTTTCGGAAAACAAAAAATCCCCCTTCTTTTTATGGCTCCATTACATCGAACCCCATTCCCCCTATGTCCCGCCTTCAGAATTCGTCGAGAGCCGCCCGCCGGGCCGACGGATCGAAAAAGTGGAAAAAAAGCTGATCCTGGGAGAACACAAGAACATCACCACCGAATCCCGGGAGGGAGAATTCACCGCCCTGTACGACGGCGCGGTCAAATACATCGACTCGGATTTTCAAAGGCTGATCGAGTGTATCCGGCGGGAGGGGCTGGACCGCAATTCCATCATCATCTTCACCTCGGATCACGGGGAAGAACTGGGAGAGAAGAACGTCTTTTACGGTCACGGCCAGGTCACCTTCAGCGCCAGTTCGCGCGTTCCCCTGATCTACGCCGCCCCCGGGCTGCGCCCCCGCCGGGTTTCCCGCCCGGTGAGCATCATGGATATCTATCCCACCATCCTGCGGATCGTCGACCTGCAACCGCCCCTGCCGCTGCAGGGTGAGGATCTTTTTGCCCGGCCCCGGGAAGGCCGGCTGTTTTTCATCTACGGTATTACCGGTTTTTCGGTCATCCAGAACCACCACCATTACCTTCATCTTTCCCGGAAGATCCGGGACCGGATCGGGATGAAGGCTTCCTACTTTTACGATACCCTCGAGGACCCCCGGGAGATGAAAGACATCTCCCATCGCAGCAAACCCCTCCAGAACAAACTCATGGAGGCCTACCGGCGGTACTTCGAGAACTGCGGAGGGTACGGCATGCAACGGATGAAAAAAAAGAAAACCGAAGATTACACCGAAGCGGAGTTGAGAAACCTCAAGACCCTGGGCTACCTGGATTAGTCCCGGATGAACTCCACCGCCCATACCTTTCCCCGGTCCACGGTGACGTAAAGAAGGGTGTGATGGATCCGGGGGGCGGCAAAATCGATGTAATAATCCATCAGGGTAAAGATACAGAGGGAGCGGCTCCGCTCATTCCCGGTCAGGATCCGGGGCAATTGTCCGGTGCGGTCTTTCAGCAAACTGGCCTCGAAATCAGGATGATCGATCCGGGAGTGCAGGCGATGGTTGCGGTTCGGGGGAAATATCCGGTCGAGGGTATCCTCGCTGAGCAGCTGAAAGAGGGTGTCCACTCCCATTTCCACCCGTTTCCACTTGCCGGTCACCGTCCGGTACCAGTACTGGTGGAAATCCCGGATCTGACGGTCGGTGATGCGCAGTTCCCCCCAGGGGGAATCGGGGGACGAAAAGGGAAGATGGACCCGGGGTGACCGGTCTTCAGCGGCCAGATGACGCCGTAGCCGGCGCATGTTCTCCCGCCATTTTGTTTCGAGCTTTCGAATATCGGAGGCCTTCAGCGGACCTTTCCGCCTGTGGACCGAGATCTTCCGCTGGATCACCCGGACGTTGGGGCGGAAGGCCTCGATGTACCCGCGGGGGGCCAGCCGATACCGGTCGTGGGCCATCCTGCGGACGGACGGTCTGGGAAGAGGGGTGCGGGCGATCACATAATCGTTCAATCCCAGGCTGTCGATGACGGCGACGTGGGGCATTACCCAGCCGGGGATGCCCACATTCTTGGCCCTGAAGACCGGGAAACCATCATCCAAAACCGCACTGCCGGCCTCCCGGTCGGGATAGCGGGCGGTGAGGTATTGCCAGAAGGTAAGATGACTGTGGTACCGGCGACAGACGTACCGGGGGATCAGCCAGTCCTGGGCCCGATCGAACAGGCCGGCATACCAGCTGAGGGCCGACGGCCAGTGAGGAGCGACGGGAACATGATGATGGGCCCGGCGGTTAACGCTCATGTCCTGCTGGCGGGCCAGGTGCCAGTGGGACCACTGTACCGGCAGGGACAGCAGCAGCAGCAGAATGACCACAGACAGCGAGGGAGGGGCCTTCAGGGGCAGGCGGTTGACGGCCCAGAGGGTGAAAAGAAAGATCAGGGGCAGAAAGTGGTTGTACACCCGGAATTCAAAAAAATCCCCGCCCACGTAAAAGGTATAGTAGAGAAAATGGGCCCCCAGGGTTCCCACGGCAATGACCGCCGCCACCTGACCCCGCCAGAGGGCCCCCAGTTTCGATCCGATCCTCCGCCCGGCGGATCCCGGTTCCCGCCGGAACAGCAGATACCCCAGGGTAAACAGGGCCAGTATTCCCACCAGCCAGAGGCCGTACTCGATCAGGAAGGAAACCAGATACCAGAACCCGCTTTGGGGCCAGGCGCCGCTGACCTTGGCGTAATAGGTATTGGGCAGCCATTCGCCATAGAGGGACAACCGGTAACCGAAGTGGGCCGCCACCAGGCCCAGGGGACCGAGTCCCAGCCAGTCCCGCCACCGGGCCCGGTTCCGAATCAGCAGGATGACGGACAGCAGCGCGGTGCCGGCCACAAACAGCAGGCCGTCCGGGCGGGTGAGGGCCAGCAGGGCGGCAGCGAAATTGCCGGAGACGATTTTTCCCCGGAGGGATTTTGTAAATATCAGGGCGTAGAACCATCCTAGAACCAAAAAGCCGAAAAGGGCCGTTTCCAGCCCGGAGCTGGTCCAGGCCAGGAAGGTGCGATTGGAGAGCAGCAGGAGAAGGAACAGCCCCAGCAGGAGCGTGCGGGTTTTGACGGAGAAGCGCGGTGACCACCGGAGCCTGGTTGCCATCCGGGCGGCCAGCACCAGGGTCAGCAGGGAAAAGACCAGTGAAAGAAAGTTGGCGCTGGAGGGGGGATCGATGCCCGTTGCCCGCCAGAAGATGTCCAGCAGCAGGACCCAGAGGAAACTGGTGTAGCCTTCCACCGGCTGGAAGGGCGGCGGATTCCACACGTAGCCGTGTCCCAGCAGGCTGTTGCTGACATAGCGAAAGGCGATGAAAGCATCGTCGGTCAAAAACCAGAACAGTTTCCAGCCCGCCACCAGCAGCCCGCATCCCAGCAACACGATCAAAAAGTACTTCCAATCTTGTTTTATCCTGGTGATCCATTTGGTCATGATACACCGTCTCCGATAAGCAATTCATTTCAGTATATCACAAAAAGCCTGTCCAGGTCATGCCTGCCGCCGGTATTTTCCCCCGGATGTCCAAAGAGAAAATGGAGAGAATATTGACTAATGGGCGGATATTTGCTAATTTTGTGAGATGAAAAAGGCCGGGATACTGCTGGCGATTCTGTTGATTACCGCCGGGCTGCGGCTGGTAAATCTCAAGGCCGATCCCCCGCTGATCGTGCCCCGGCTCTCGGGCAGTTCCAGCCTTTACTGTGATGACGGGATTTATGCCCACAACGCCCGCAACAAAATCCTTTTCGATCGCTGGGTTCTGGATGACTGGAATCCCTTTCTGTACAATCCCCTGCTGACCGGGATTTACTACGTCTCCTTTCTGCTGATGGGGGTGAAGATCACCGTGGTCAAGCTGGTCAATATCCTGCTCGGGTGCCTGGTGGTGGGCGTTTTTTACCGGATTGCCCTTCGCTTCCTGGACCCCTGGCCGGCCGGCCTGATCACGCTGATGCTGTCTGTAAACCTGTACATGATCACCTACAACAGAACCGGACTGCTGGAAAATTTTCTGATGCTCTGCCTTCTGCTGGTATACTTCTTCTTTATCCGTTCTCTCCGGCACCCCAAATCCGGCCTGTGGACCGGCGTTTTTACCGCCCTGGCCGGAATCTCCAAGTTTTTGTTTCTCCCCTTTGTGTTCATCCCCGCCATCTGCACCTGGTGGAGTTGCCGTCAAAAGGGGGAATATTCGAGGCTCTGGTATTTTCTGTCCGGCGGTCTGGGTGCCGGGATCCTCTGGGGACTGTTGATCTACCTTCCCAATCCGGCATTTTTCAGCAGAATCGGCAATTCCTGGGCCAGCCAGGCCTTTCCCGCCGGAATCCGGGAAGCGCTGGCCAATCTGATCGGCAGCCCCTTCCCGAGGTTCATGGTCCTGATGCCCCTGGTGTTTCTGATGGCCTGCTGGTTTGTGGGCAAGTCGCTGGCGGACCTTTTCCGCCGGGACCTGGAGGTCTCGCGGCTCTTTGCCGGGTTGTGGATCGTGGTAATTTTCGTGGAAATCGGCGTGTTGCATTACACGCCGCTTCGTTACTTTCTGCCGGTGATCCTGGCCGGTTACCTGGCGGTGATCCACCTGATCCGGGATATCACGGCGGGAGGACCCGTCCGGCTGCTGGCGGGGGGGATCCTGGGGATGGGATTGGCGGCGCTGCTCTTTGGCCGGTTTTTCTCCCTCCTGATCCAAAAACCCTCGGCTTTTTTTGCCTTTCCGGCCGTACTGCGAATGGTTTTCGGCCTGGCCCTGTTGATCCTGGTGGCGACGCCGGCGGTACCATCTGCCAGAAGCCGTAGAAGGATGGTGGCGGCAGTCCTGCTGGTGGGGGTCATCGCCGGCGGTTTTCTGTATCAGCGGTTTTTCCGGCATTCCGCCTATCAGGTGGAGCAGGCTGCCCGGCGGATTCACCGCCTGCCCGCGGATTCTTTCCTGATGGGACAGGCGGCGGTGCGGCTGGCCTTTGATTCCGGCCTGGAGGCCATCCTGGCCTACCCCGGCTGGTTCAACGATCAGGACACCTTCGACCGTTTTCCTGTCACCCACATTGTCTCGGTGGAGAAATTCCAGGAACACCGGTGGATCCGGCAGCGCTATCCAGCGGTTTTTTCTGAATTTCAACTGGTGCAGAAATTTCCCTACTGGGATACCCGTTTTATCCTACTTGAACGCGATAAGGAGAATCAACCGTGATGAAAAAAACAACATTGATCCTGATGATATTGTTTCTGGCCGTCCTGTCCGGGGCCCAGGCCGATCCCAAAGTCACCTTCAAAGAGGTGACCGAGCAGGCGGGACTGGATATGGCCGATGACCTGGGAGTCCACGGGGTGGCCACCGGCGACCTGAACGGCGACGGTTTCATCGATATGGTGGTGGCCCATACCTTTGCCCCCAACTATATATATCTCAACCAGGGGAACAAAACCTTTCAGAAAACCGAGCTGGAAAGCGATAACTACATGACCCACCAGGTACTGCTCGTGGACATCGATAATGACGGAGACCTGGACCTGGTGACCTCCAGTTCTCATATCGACTACCGCAACAAGCTGTTTCTCAACGACGGCTATGGCAATTTTTCCTACCGGGGATCCGCCCTGGACAACCGGGACGGCAAAAGCCGCGGGATTACCGCCAGCGATTTTGACCTGAACGGCGACCTGGATCTGTACGCGGTTAATTTCTTTTTGCCCAACTTTCTATATATCAATGAAGGGGGCGTCCTGTACGAGCGGGCCTCCTACTGGAACTGCACCGATTTTTCAGCCTCCAAGTCCGGCAGCCAGGGAGTGGTATCCGCCGATGTGAACCAGGACGGCTGGCCGGACATATATATCGCCAAACAGCAGCAGAGCACCTCGGCAGACCAGCCGAACATCCTGTACATCAATCAGGGGGGACGTTTTCTGGACCGGGCGGCTGCCTATGGAATCGATCATCCCAACAACAACGGGGTCACCCTGTCGGACCTGGACAACGACGGGGACTTGGATGTTCTCCTGGCCAACCAGCACCACAACAACAACATCATCGTGTACCAGAATATGGGGGGATACTTTCTCGAGATGACCCAGCAGCTGAAGATCCGGGGCAATGCCGTCGGCCTGTTCAGCGTGGTGACCGGAGATGTCAACAACGACGGCTGGAAGGACATCTTCATGGTGGGGTATTACGGTATCTGCCGCCTGATCCTCAATCACGGGAACTGGTCCTTTCAGAAGCTGGAGGACACCGGGGTGGAGGTGTACCGGGCCAGCGGTCGTTCCGCCTCTTTTTTCGATTATGACAACGACGGGGACCTGGACCTGGTCACCACCGCCTATCCCCGCACCACCCTGCTCTTTGAAAATACCACCGCCAGAGACAACGGGTATCTCTTCCTGACTTTCTACAACCGGCGGGATCAGCACAGTCCTTACGGGACCAAGGTCAGCCTTTACCCGAATGCCTGTGCCGCCGGTACACCGGATCAGTTCCGGGAACTGATCTCCACCCAGGCCTACCTGTCCCAGCCCTCCACCCGGATGCATTTCGGACTGGGCGGCGCCACGGCGGTCAGCCTGCGGATCGACCATCCCGGGGGCGGAACCGATTACGTGTTCGACCTGCCTGCCGACAGCTACCAGACCCTGGGGAAAATCCCCAGTATCGGGATTACCGAGGTCCGGCGTACCACCGATGATTCCTGGTTGAAATCTTTCCTGGTGGATTATTTCCAGATCGAACTGCCCCGGGATCCGGGTGTGGACAAGATCTACGTCTATCGCAAGCCCCTGGATCAACCCAATTCCCGGTACCGGCTGGTAAGGGAAATATCAGGATACCGCCAGGGGATTGCCGTTGAAGTGGAGGAAGAGATCCCCTACGAATATGCCCTTTTTTACACCACTGAAAACCTCCAGCGCAGTTATGTCACCTTTGTCAAAAGCGGATGGTAGCCGGAATCTAACGGGGGCCGGCGGCGATCAATATCAGAAAGACCAGTAAAACCCCGAACAACAGCATGGAAACCGTGGGCCGGTACCGGTCCGGATCGTAGGGCCGGTCGCTTTCGGTGGTTTTGAACACGTGCCGCATGGGATTTTGACTGAAGGAGATCAGGCCCCGGGTCAGGGCCATCACCAGACGGTCGGACAGGTCGAAGAGACGAAGGGTTCCGTCGACCAGGATCCGGCGCGCTCCAAGGGCCGGTTTTCGAAAAAACCAGTCCACGTCCAAAACGATATATTCCTTGGCCCGCAGCATCCCCCGAAACAGCCAGAAAGCCACGAAGGTGAGGCCGAACATCTGGGATACCTCCGTCAGGTGATGGAGGGTATAGGGATGGAATTCCACCGGGTGGGGGAGGAGGAAATAAAGCAGGCGGGGAAAAACGCCCTGGAGGAAACAGGCCAGCCCCATCAGGACCATGGCGGGATGCAGGTTGCGGGGAATTTCCCGCACCGGGAGGTCACCGGGCCGGGCCCGGTGAAAAAAGGCAAAATAGGGAAGCTTCAGTCCCAGGCTCAGAAAAGTACCCACGGCCGCCAGGTTCAGTAACAGGAATACCGCGGGAAAATGGGAACGGGTGGCGGCGGTGAGGATCATGGACTTGGAGATAAAACCGTTGAAGAGGGGAAAGCCGGCGATGGAAAGGGCCCCGATCATGTAAAAGACGGTCACCCGGGGCAGGCGGCGGAAAAGTCCCCCCAGCCGGGTCAGCCGGCTTTCCCCGGTGGCGGCCATGATGGCCCCGGCCGCCATGAACAGCAATCCCTTGAACAGGATGTTGGCCAGGGCGTGGGCGGCGGCCCCGTTGAGGGCCAGCGGGGTGCCGATCCCCACCGCCGCCACCATGTAGCCGACCTGACTGACGATATGGTAGGAGAGGATTCCCCGGATATCGTTGGTGATCACCGTGTAAATCACCCCGTACAGCGCCATGACGGTTCCCGCCACGATCAGCAGTTCCCAGCCGGCAAAGAGGCGGATCAGCACGTACACGGCGGTCTTGGTGGTGAAGGCGTTGAGGAAAATGGCCCCGGTGATGGTGGCGCGGGGGTAAGCGTCCACCAGCCAGGTATGGAGGGGAGGGATGGCGCTGTTGACGGCCACCCCGAGCAGGATCAGCCAGCCGGAGAGATTGCGGGCGGGCAGGTTGGTGATCAGGATATCGCCGGCCTGGGCATGGATATGGGACAGGATCCCGGCCAGCAGGATTCCACCGCCCAGGGCATGGTAGATGATGTACCGGAAACCGGCCTTGAAGGAACGACGGTCCCGCCGGGCCCAGATCAGCACGGTGGAAGAGATGGCCATCAGCTCCCAGAAGAAGAAGAGGCTGTAATAATCTCCGGCGAAGACCACCCCCAGGGCGCCGGCGGCATAAAGCAGGGCCGCGCATTGCTGGCCCCGGTCCCGCAGATGATAGGCGTATATTCCCCCGGCCGCCAGGACGAAACCAAAGACGACACCAAAACCCCGGCTCAGACCGTCTACCTGCAGGGGGATCAGTCGGTACTGCATCACCCGGAGGATCGGAGGGGGAGTGGCGGTGGGGAGAAACAGGACCATCGTCAAAAGGCCCGCTCCCAGGACTGTGAAAAACAGGTTCCGCCACCGGCCCGGCAGAAAGGGCAGCAGCACGGCCCCCAGCAGCAGAATAAAGGCCGGGGAGAGGGGGAACTCAGTCATAGTAGTCCTCCCGGCGGTACACGATCCAGGCCAGTATCTTTTTGCCTCCCAGGATCAGCAGGCATCCTCCCAGGAAGCCGAACAGGATCCAGAACAGAGGGATCTCACTGAACCAGTAATGCGAGTGGGCATGATGGGATCCCAGGAATTCGACGACCACCGATGCCGCCGGGATCAATGCCAGGACGGTCCACAACACTCTTCTCATGACAGGCCTCCCATGACACCGGTGGAGATCCGGTCGATCAGTTTGAAAAAGGCCAGGGGAAAGTCGGGGTAGAACCCCAGGATCAGAGACAACAGGGCGGTGAGGACCAGGGGGATGACCATGGTGAGCGGTGCTTCTCCCTTGCGATCCAGTTCCTTTCCGCCTTTTCTGAAAAAGGCGATGTAGACGATCGGGAAAAAGTAGGCCACATTCAGCAGGCCGCTGAGTACCAGCACCGCCACCGGCACCCATAATCCCCCGTCCAGGGATCCCCAGACCAGGTACCACTTGCTGATAAAACCGTTGACCGGAGGGATGCCGGCCAGTCCCACGGCCCCCACGGCAAAGGCTCCCATGGTCCAGGGCATGGTCCGACCGATTCCATTCATCTCGCTGATGTTCTCCTTGTGCAGGTTGACGTAGATCGCCCCGGCGGCAAAAAACAGGGTGATTTTCATGGTGGCATGGAAGAGAATATGCGCCAGGGCCCCGGTGAGGGCCCGGGGGGTAAGCAGGGAAGCCCCCAGCACGATATAGGAGAGGTGGGCCACCGTGGAATAGGCCAGCCGCCTTTTGAGGTTGTCCTGCTTGAGGGCGATCAGGCTGGCGGCGATGATGGTGATTGCGGCGGCCGGAATCAGGATCTGCTGGAGAGAAAACTGCCGGAGGATCCCCGGTCCGAATACAAATCCCACCATGCGGATGACCCCGAAAACCCCGGATTTGACCACTGCCACGGCATGCAGCAGCGCGCTGACCGGCGTGGGGGCGGCCATGGCCGCCGGCAGCCAGCTGTGCAGGGGCATGATGGCCGCCTTGACTCCCACTCCGAGCATCAGAAAGGCGAAGAGCGCCAGGGCGGACCGGGCCGTCAGTACTCCGGAGGGGATCAGACCGCCGGCGGTAAAATCCAGGGGCCCGCACAGGTGATAGGTGTAGAGGGTCCCGGCGATCAGAAAGACCCCGGCGGAAAGGGTATATACCAGGTATTTGCGCCCGGCATCGATGGAAACCGGGGTTTCTTTGTGGACCACCAGCGGATAGGTGGCAATGGTCAGGATCTCGTAAAACAGCACGAAGGTCAACAGGTTGGCGGCAAAGGCCACCCCGATGGTGGCGGACAAACAGAGGGCGAAAGAGGCGAAATAACGGGTCTGCTTGTGTTCCCGGGCTCCGCGGACGTACCCGATGGAATAAAAACTGGTGAGGATCCAGAGTCCCGATGCAATCAGGGCGAACAGGACCCCCAGGGGGTCTGCCCGCAGGGCGATGTCCACCCCGGGAAAAACCGTCAGGACCCGGATGACCGCATTCCGCCCGGCCAGGGTACCCGGCAGCAGGGAAAGGATGAGACAGAATTTGGCCACGGCGGCGGCGATGGTCCAGAATTCCCTGAGGTTGGGATGGCGACGGGAGAGGAGGATCAGGGGGATGGCGGCCGTGGAACTGAGCACCGCCAGCAGGGGAACCAGGGAGGGATAGGAAACGGCGGTACCCATCGGTCTATCCCAGTCCTTCCGGCCGGATCAATCCGAGGAGCCGGTTGACGATGAAAAAATTCAGGATCCCGATCATCAGGATCCCCAGGGCCAGGACCAGGGTGGGAACCAGCATGGAGGCGGGGGCTTCCCGGGATTGGATATCCCGGGAGCCGGGTTTTTTCCCCCGGGGCCGAAGGTACATCTTTTCCAGCACCCGGAAAAAATACACGGCATTGAGCAGGCTGCTTAACAACAGTACCCCCAAAAAAGCCCAGTCGGAGGATTCAATGGTGCCCAGGACCAGGTAAAGTTTGCTGAAAAAACCGGCGGTGGGGGGAAGACCCACCATGGAAAGGGCGCCCACGGTAAAGGCGGCGCAGGTCCAGGGCATTTTCTTGCGCACGGAGTGGTCCAGCTGGGGAATGGTGGAATGGCCCAGTTTCAGCCGCAGGTTTCCGCTGACCAGGAACAGAAGGGATTTCATGAAGGCGTGGTTAAGGATGTGGAAGAGGGCGCCGGTCAGGGCCCACCGGTTGCCCAGGCCGATTCCCAGGGCGATGTATCCGATCTGGGCGATGCTGGAGTAGGCCAGCATCCGTTTCATCTCCCGCTGGGTCATGGCCATGATGGAGCCGTACAGGATCCCCAGGGCGGCCAGCCAGGTGATCACCCGGCCGATGGCCACCGCCTGGGTGATGAATTTGATTCCGAAGACAAACAGCAGGATGCGCAGCAGCACGTAGGCGCCCACCTTGGTGCCGGTGGGGGCCACCAGGCTCGAGGTGGTGGTGGGGGCATAGGTATAGGCGTCGGGCAGCCAGCCGTGCAGGGGGAAGAGGGCCATTTTGATTCCCATGCCCATCACCATCAGGGCCAGGGCCACGATCACCGAAGGCTGTTCGCCCAGGACAGGAAGAATCCGGGTCAGGTCCGCCATGTTCAAAGAGCCGGTTTCCAGGTACAAAAAGCCGACGCCCAGCAGGTAAAAAGAGGCAGCCACCGCTCCCATCATCAGGTAGCGGAAAGCGGCCACCGGCGATTTTTTTTCCCCGATGGCGACCAGCCCGTAAAGAGAGAGGGAACTGATCTCCAGGAATACGTAGAGGTTGAAAAAATCTCCGGTGAGGACGATCCCGTTGAACCCGCAGAGCATCAACAGGACGATGGCGTAGTAGGGTGCCTTTTTTTCCCTGATCTCGAGGATGACCGGAAACCGGGAATGCCACAGGACCATCAGGGCGATGAAGTTGATCACCACCGTGACGAAGGCCGACAGGGGATCGAGCACGTATTCGATGCCCAGGGGAGGGATCCATCCGCCGAAGTGGTAATGCAGAACGCTGCCGTCTAAAATCCGGCTGACATTGAACCCGGCGATCACCGTGGCCAGAAAAACCCCGGCCAGGGTGTAGCCGTAGGCGACCCGGTCGGTCTTGAGGGAGAGGATCGGAAGCAGGATGGCCATGGCCAGGTAGAGCAGGGGGATCAGGGCCGGGGAGTGCTGGGACAGTTCAGTCATCTTCTTTCATCTTCTGCAGCAACTGGTCTTCTTCCAGGGTATGATAGCGTTTGTAAATCATCATCACCAGGGCAAAGGCCACCCCGGTGGTGGCCACCCCCACCACGATGGCGGTCAGCATCAGGGTATGGGGCAGGGGATTGATGTAATTGGCGGTCCGGGTCACTTCCAGCCCCTCGGTCTGGATGGGGACGGTGGCGTTGAATTTGTTGGCGCTGACGATGAAAAAAAATATGATCCCGCTCTGCAGGATGGACATTCCAATGATCTTCTTGACCAGGTTTTTCTTGGTCATCATGGCGGAGAGGCCCAGCACCATCAGGATGATCACGAACCAGTATCCGTAATAACCGATCAGATTTTCAAGCATCCGGTTTACCTGCCTTCCAGAAGATCGTCGTAGATGGCCACCAGCAGGGCCATCACCGCCAGCCCCACCCCGATTTCCACCAGCATGATTCCGGCGGAACGCAGTTGAGAGGGATCAGCGGACCAGGGCAGGTGGTGGTAATCCAGGAAGTTGCCGCCGTTGAGTACCGCCACAAAACCGGTCATGAAATAAATCAGCACCCCCGCGGACCCCAGGGGGGTGCCCCATTCCTGCCGGAACTGGAACTGGGATACCCGGTAGCCCGAGGAGAGTCGGGTCAGGATCACGCTGGCCGCCAGCAGGGTTCCCCCCTGGAATCCGCCTCCGGGGCTGGAATGGCCGTGAAAGATCACGTAAAGGCCGAACAGCATGATGAACGGGGATAAGCCCTGTGATATCAACTGGACGATCAGGTTCCGGTTATAGGTCCTCATTTTTTTTCTTTTTTTCCCTCAGGAGCAGGAAGCATACCAGGCCGGCGGTCAAAATCACCGTCTCTTCTCCCAGGGTGTCATAGCCCCGGTAATCGGCCAGGATCACCGTCACCATGTTGTCGGTGTGGGCGTCCCGGTAGGCGTTTTCGATATAATAGGCCGGCGGATTGGGGGCGCCCGCCAGGCCGATCTCCCGGTCGGCCGCCCGGTCGCTGCCTCCCCGGGGAGGCAGGGAGAGGGAGGCGAAAATCAGCAGGCCGGTAAATACCAGGATGACGGTGTAATTAACGAACTTCAATCCCGGGTCCTCCGGGTGGTTTTGAAAATCAGGATAATGAAAAACACGCCGGTGATACCGGCCCCCACCACCGCCTCGGTGAATCCCACATCCACCGCTCCCATAATGGCATAAAGGAGGGAAGAGATAAAGCTGAACACGCTCAGGCTGACCACGGCGGTGAGCAGGTTTTTGACGTACAGGCTGATCACCGCCACCAGGATGACAAACACGAACAGCAGGATTTCCACCTTGGGGTACATTTACCTGTCCTTATCCTTCTGGTCGTTTTTGAACCAGGGTCTCAACCGGAAACGATAGGCGGCCCGCATGATGGCGTTGGTGGCGGTGGGGCTGGTGAATCCCACAAATATCATCACCAGCAGGATTTTGATGCTGTTCATATGAAATCCCTCGATGATGATCAAACCGGAAAAGACCATCATCAATCCGAGGGTATCGCTTTTTCCGGTGGCGTGGGCCCGGGAGTAGAAGTCCGGCAGGCGCAGCAGCCCGATGCTGCCGATCATCAGGAAGAAAATTCCCAGGCTGATGATCACCACTCCCGCGATATCAATCAAATTCATCTTTGATCCTCTTGTGCAGTCGGTCCACCACCGATTCCAGGTAACGGGAAATGGCGATGGCCCCGATGAAATTCAGGACGGCATAGGCCAGGGTGATATCGATGAACATATCCACCCGGTTGAAGATAAAACCGATCATGATCACCAGGACCATGGTTTTGCTGGCCACGGCGTTGGCTCCCAGCATCCGGTCGTACAGGGTGGGTCCCTCGATCACCCGCAGCAGGGGAATAAATATCACGATCCCCAGCATGACCGTGAGGTTGATGAATATCACCTGCATCAGGCTTCCCCCCGGGAACGCATGATCTTGAGGTCGTAGATGATCTGTCCGGGTTTTTTGTCGTACAGTTTGGCCACCTGATAGGGAAGGGAATCGCTCTCGATTCCGGAAAAGGACACATCCATCAGGGCGTGGACCACGAATTCCTCATCCCCCAGGTCAACGGTGATGGTGCCCGGGGTCAGGGTGATGGAATTGCCCAGGATCACCCGGGCGGTGACCTTGTTCAACTTGGTTTTGAACCGGATCATGGACGGATTGATGGGCATTTTGGGAGAGATCACCACGTAGGCCACCTGCAGGCTGGCGGTGATGATCTGCCAGATCAGCCAGGGAAGGTAAAAGAACAGCAGGCGGGACAGCTTCAGCCGCGGCTGTTCGGGGGTCTCCCGGAACACCGGATCCCGGAAAAAAAAATACTTCCGGAACCTCCAGTTGAACAGCATGACGGCCAGGGCGGAGAAAAAGCCCAGGGAAATATGGTAGAGATCGTAATGCTCGCTGAGAACCAGCCAGAAGGCGAACAGGAGGAAAAACTGGATCAGACTGTAGAAAAGAAATTTACGCTTCATACCCTTGCCGGTTCAAAAGGGAATTATACTCACCTTCCACCCTCATGTCAACTGAACCGGAAAGGAACCCCCACCGCCCGTCAAACTGGGGGCTGATGGGGGGTGATATCTCATCTGGCGGTTACTGGATGATGATGCTTTCCTCGCCGCCGGAGCTCTCGGCGGTCACGTAGTAGTAATATTTGAGGGCCTGGGCGCCCAGGCTGTAATCGTTGTACTCGTAGGTATTGCTGTCCACATCGGCGATCTTTTCGAAGACCTCTCCGGCCGCCCGGCGGTAGATGTTGTACTTGTTCACGCTCACTCCGCTGTTTTTGGAGTTCTTCTCCCAGGTGACCCGGTAGAAATAAGCGTCTTTGAAAATTCCCTCGTTTTCCACCAGTTCGAAGTTCTGATTGAGGGGGGAGAAGATCCCGCTGCCGATATCGAAAATTCTGCCATAGACCTGGGTGCGGCCTTCCACATACTTTTCCCAGACCGCCACCGCCCCGGTCTGACCGGAGATATCGATGGCCGGCTTGACCCCCTTGCCCAGGGCCGTGATGGGGGTCCATTCCGGGTCGTTTTCGTCCCAGGTGGTGTACACGATTTCCTTGGTGGCGGTCTTGCAGATGAAGATGAAACCGGCGCCGTAGGAAACGGCGTCGGTCATGTACTGGTCGTGATCGAAGAAATCCGCCGTACAGATCTGGGTCCGGTCGTCTTCCTGTCCGTCCCGCATGATGGAAACGATATATTTGGTGGTGTCCAGCCGCATGTAGCCCACCATGTAGGTGCCGTATAGATTCACGGCGACGGCCGGACGGTAGCACTTGAGGTTGATGCCGTTGATTTCTTCGGGGCCGTCCCAGTTCCCGTTCCCGTCCTCGATGTTGACCACGATTTCCTTGGTGTTGTTGCCGGCGCCGGCCAGCCGGAATTTCTGCTGCCAGCTGACGTAAATCTCGCCGTCGGGACCCGGGTACATATCGTGATACTTGGAGGAGGTTCCCTTGCCGGCGGAGACGTTTTTCACGTCCCCCCAGCCCTCTTCCTCATCCCAGATCTTGACCAGGATGTCAAACTGGGTCACCTCTTCCATCCAGCCGACGGCGATCCGGTTGTCGGTGGTGGCGATGATCTTGACAAAGGACCATTCATGGACGTTGTTGACCACTTCCGGTTCCGACCAGGTTTCATCGGCGGTGCTGTACCGGGTGAATTCCACCCGGTCCGATTTTTTGTTGAACCAGGCCACCACGAAGTCATCTCCCATGGCGAATATATCGCAATGCTGGGAGCTGCGGTTGTTCTGGTTGGGAATGGCGGTGGATCTGCTCCAGTCTTCGTTGTATTTTTTCAGGGCGTGGTAGGTGCTGTCGGGACCCAGGATGTGTTCATGCCAGATAACCATGATGTCCCCCAGGTCGTTGATGGCCACCCGGGGAATTTCGGAATTGTTCTCGGCGGACCGGGAGATGTTGAACTGGGCCTGGGCGGGTACCGCCAGTACCAGGTGTATCAACAGCATCATTCCCAGTATTTTGAATCCGTTTATTGCTCTCATTTTTTTGCCTCCTGATTAGAGTTTGATGAAGAGACCGGCATTGGCGGTGAACCCGCTGAAGCTGATCTCGCGTACCCCTGCCTCCTCCGGCTTGTACACCGCTCCCAGGTAGCCCACTTCCAGCATGGCGTGCAGGGAACGGATGAATTTGAGGGGATTTTCCTTGATCAGCAGACGGGCGCCGCCCCCGAGGTAGAATCCCAGCAGGGAGTCGCTGAAGGTGTAGGCGTCGTTCTTTTCCTGAAACAGAATGTAGGCAAGCCCGCCCTTGACAAAGTAGCGCTTGAAATTGTACCGGGGACCCACGCTGATGATATGGTTGGCAAAAGTGGTGGTGCCCTCGAAACTCATCTCCCCGCTGTTGGTCTGATTGGTGTAGCCGGCAAAAACGCCGAATCCCTCGATCAGGTCGGCGTCGATGGAGAGACCGAACCGGATCTGGATATCCCCCAGGCGTTCCTGGAGTACTTCATCCCGGGAAAACTGGCCCCCGCCGAACAGGTACACCCCGAGCCGGCTGACAAATCCCCGCCGGAGTTGAATCAATTCCGGGGTAACCCCCTTGAAAACCACGGCGTAAAAGGTCTGGACACCATCACTTTTTTCGATGCAGAACTTTTCGTATTTGAATTTTTCGATGATTTTCTTCAGTTTCTTGATGTTGAGATCTTTGCCGGTCAGTTGCACCTGTACCCGGTCTTCATCCAGGATATCCCGGGAAAAGTTAAAGTACCGGAGCTTCTTTTTCCGGTTTTGCAGGAAGGGAACGATGGCGAACTTTTCTTTTTCTTTGACCACCGGTTCCGGTTTTTCCGGCCGGATTTTTTTCTTCTTCTTTTTCTTGACTTTTTCCCCGGGCTCTTCTTCGGTGACCGGTTTTTCCTCGGGGATCTCTTCTCCGGTTACCGTTTCAACCGGTTCTTCACCCGCCGGCACCGCCTTCATGAATTCGGCGGCATCTTCCTGGTTCTTCAACAGGTGCATTTTGCCTTTGACCGGATCCCGGTACAGGACCTGGATGACCTTGCCGTCGCTCAGACAGTGGAGGGCGGTTTTGATGACCGCGTCCACCCCGTCCAGACCCTCTTTCACCCAGACCCGTCCTTCCGCTTCCGGGCCCAAAACCAGGTAGAGTTTTTTGGCCTGGATGGTTTCCGGGTAGTACTCGGGAACAAAAACGTAGGAACCCTGATCGTCTTTTAGGATCATGCCGGGAGAGATAAATTCGGCCTCGGGATCCCGGTCGGTCAGGATTTTCAGGCTGACGGCGGTCCCTTCGGTGATCAGCTGGTCGGAATTGTCGATCCGAAACAGCACCCCGTCTTCCGTGATCTCTTCTACCCGGGCGGTGGCCACGGTGTTGTCCCGGACCAGGGTGACGGTCAGTTCATCGCCGGGCCGCAGGGTTTGCCTTTCATCCAAAGAGAGTGGCGCCTGGAAAAGCATCGCTTTGGCGTTCTGGATGACCGCCACCACCGAACCTTCTTTCAGGGCGTCTCCTTCAGCGACCCGGATTTCCGTTACGGTGCCGGAAAGGGGACTCTGTATCCGGTACTCTTCCGCTGCCTGGCGGGTTTCGGCCAGTTCGGTTTCCAGTTCCTCGATGTTCCGCTGGGCCTGGTCCTCGGCGGCGGCGCTTCGCTCCGCCCAGTTTTCCCGCTGTTTCAGGGTCCGTTTCCACCGTTCCAGGTTCTTCTCGAGAGTCTGGATCCGGTCGGCCAGGGCGTTGTCGATGATCCCCACTTCCCAGTTTTCCGAGATGATATCTCCGGGAGCCACTTTGACTGCTGTCAGGGTTCCGGCCCGCGGGCTTTTCAATTCCACCGTCCGGGGGAAGGTGGTCACCTCAAAGGTTTTATGTAGTTCCATTTCCTCGATTATGATTTGTTCCAGCATGACCAGGGGAATGTCCCGACAGGGTTTCTTCTCGTCGGCGGATTCCAGGGGGATCATCAGGATCATACAGGTAAACAGTAAGATTGTGATTTTTTTGATACTCATAAAGGCTCCTTGTATAATCATTAAAATAAGGAATGATTATATCGTAATGTGCGCCAAAGTCAAGTGTGTCATACCGGCCCCCGACCTTTCTCAACCATAAGGGGGGGGCGGGGAGTTACAGGTAGCCCAGGGATTTGAATTTCTGGCGGGTTTTGTAGTCCATGTCCACCTCCCGGAGCCTTTTCTGCAGCTGCTGATTGGCCTTGCGGAGGATCTGGTTGAAAAAGGCCTTCAGCTCCTCGAGCCGGTCTTCGATCTGCCGGTAGAGGTTGGCGGTCTCGCCGGGATCCCGCAGCAGGTCGTAGTATTCAAACTGTTTCACCTCCGGGGGGGGGGTGTTGAAGAATTCAAAGGTTTGCTCGGTATAGGGCAGGTTGTAGATGACCTTGTGCCGGTTGCGGATCCGGGAGAGTTTGAAAGGCAGTTCCTTGACGTAAAAGCCGTTGGTCAGAGAGGAAAGGATCTCCTGCCGGGGGGATTTGCCCCGGATGACCGGGGCGAGATCGATGCCGTCCACCCGGTCGCGGGGATAGCGGATCCCGTAGTATCCCAGGATGGTGGGCAGCAGGTCGATCAGTCCCACCGGTGTGGATATCCGGGTTCCCCGGAATTCCTGGCCGGGGTACTTGACCATCAGGGGCACCCGGATCAACTCGTCGTACAGACTGTGGCAATGTCCCCAGCCCTGATGATCGAAAAATTCCTCGCCGTGATCGGACATCAGGATGATCATGCTGCGCTCGTAGCGGCCGGATTCCTTGAGAAAATCGATAAAAACCCCGAACCATTCATCGAAAGTCAGGATCTCGGCGTCGTAAAGGTCGATGTAATTCTGCACCATCTCCGGGGGGAATTTCTGGAACTGGTCCTTGTGATTGGTGGGGACGGTGGGGGCCACCAGGTGATGGTGGAGGGGAGAGGGGTTGAAGGCGGTGAGGTGTTTCTCGGGCGGGGCGTAGGGGGAATGGACCTGATAGGTGTGCAGAAAGTAGAAGGCCCGGGGGTATTCCTGCTGTTTCAAATCTTCCATGGCCAGTTTGAACAGATGCTCAGATGAGTCGGCCATGAACTGGTCATTGTCGATGCTGACGTAGGTGTCAAATCCCCGGAAGAATCCAAAACGGGAGGAGATATAGATCCCCCCGTTGTAGCTTTTGGTGACGAATTCTTCTGATAAGGATTCGATCAGGTAGGGAGTATCGTCGGGGATCATGGTATCCTTGCGGACCCCGTGATTCCATTCGTAAAGGGCGGTAAAGAGGGACATGTGGGAGGGGAGGGTCCAGTTGCCCTGGGCGTAGGCAGTGTCAAAGGTCACGCAGTCCCGGCTGAAAGCTTCGATCCGGGGAGAGGTGTTGCGCGGATAGCCGTACACCGTGAGATGATCCGCCCGCAGGGTGTCGGCGCAGATCAGGAATACCAGGTCCTGCTCCGGAGTCGGTGTTTTCCGGTAGAAAAGCGGGTTGGAGATCACCACCTTTCCCCGGCCTTTCAGGCGAAGGCGCAGGGTATCCCGTTTTTTCATCTTCAATTCCCGCTGCAGCCGGTGCGTGAGCCCCGGGTCGACGCCCCGGTCCAGCAGCAGCCCATCCCCCAGGAAGGCCTGGATATGCAGCTGGCGGCGGGAGGTGTTGATGATGTCAAGCTCCAGGACGTAGCGTCCCGCCAGGGCGGGCTGAAACTCGATCTCCTGAATCCGGTTCTCCAGGTCCAGCAGCCGTCCCGGGGCCGTGCTGCCTTTACAGGCGAAATAGGAGGAGTCCCGGACCCGGAAGGGAAGGATTTCGTATTCCCTGCAGGCCGCCGGATCGGCGGCCCGGGGTCCCGAAAGGTTGATCTTTTTCAATTTCGGTGATCCCCTCAGTAGCAAGATGGCCGAAACCGTGATCAGGATCAGGGACAGCAATAAAGCCGCTTTTTTCATATGGCCATTATACCACATTTCCCCGCCGTTATTGACAGGGGGCGGATTTGGCCCTATAATCGGGGCATGATCCGCCGTTTTCTGCCGCTGGTTCTGATTCTGGCTCTGTTCGCCATGCCGGCCCGTGCCGAGGAAAAGGCCCGGTTTTTTTTCCAGAACCGCTCCCTGGAGATCCTGACCCGCAACGTCGCCCCCCGGCATTCCCGGTTGATTTTGCGCCGGGATGGAGAAAGCCGGGAGATCAGCCGGGGGATCGGGGGAATCAACCACCACCCCCGGGCCGCGCCCCTGGGGGATTTCTTTCTGATCGCCTTCCATAACTTCAGAGAGGGCCGGGCCCGTCTCTACCTCTACGATTCCCGGGATCAATCCACCCGGGCCCTGGTGGATATTCCCGGTTTCAAGTTTATCTCCCCGCCGGTTTTTTTCCCCGCCGGTCAGCCGCCAAAAGGGATCGTGTTCCTGGGCAACCGTTCCGACAACGATGACCTTTTTTATCTCGACCTCCGTCGGAATACCCTCTGTTCCCTTACCGATACGCCGGTTTCGGAGAAGAAATTCTGGATTCTTTCAGATTTTCCCCTGCGTATCCGGACCCGGACCCTCTACCGGGAAACGGTCATCGAATTTGATCCCCGGTCCCTGTCCGTAACCAGCCGCCGCCACCGTCCCCTCGTTCCCGGGCGGGAATCCGACCGGGGTTCGCTGCCGATACGGGAACCGGAGGAAAATGATTATTACCGCACGTTCATCGCCTTTGGCGACAGCATCACCGCCGGCAAGATGAAGACCGAAACCCTGCCCAACGGTTATTACCCGGAGCTGGCCTATCCCTGTCAGACCGAACGGATTCTCAGCCGCGATTACACCGGGATCGGCCATCTGGCGCTCGGAGTCCCCGGGGAGGATACCTATGAAGCCACCTTCCGGATTCACCAGGTGCTGGGCGAACATCCGGGAAAGTACTTTTTCTATCTGGAGGGGACCAACGATGTCTGGATCCATACCTTCTCGGTGGACAGTTCCCTGGAAAACATCGAATACAATGTGGATGCGGCGCTGGCTGACGGCCGGGCGGTGATCATGGCTTCGGTTCCGCCCCGCAAACTGCCCCTGATCGCCATGGAAAATATCCGGGAGCTCAATCGAGGGATCCGCCGCATGGCAGCCGAGAAAGGCCTGCCCTGTGTCGAGATCTTCAATACCTTCATGGGATTCCCGGAGGGATGGGAGAGCCTGATGGAGGATACCGACAAGAAAAATCACCCCAATCCCCGGGGCCATGAGATCATCGCCGATCTTCTGGCCGCCGGAATTCTCGATGTTCCCCCCCAGGCCCCGGTGGTCCAGTCCCTGGTTCCCCTGCCGTACTACCGGTACGAGGTCCGCTGGTCGGAGTGTCCCGATTTTGATCATGATCATTACCTGGTCGAATACGGCCATTCCCCGGGAAGTTATCTGTACCAGGTGCCGGTGTTTGATACCCGGACCATTCTCACCCTGATCCCCTACGATAACCTGGTGCGTGACATCTATTTCCGCCTTCGGGCGATCGATGATACCGGCCGCTGGAGCGAACCCTCCGGCGAATACCACCTTGGCCTGTAACTCCGGGATGATTCCCTTCCGCCGAGATTGACTCTCAAACAGCGGTGTGGTAAGAAAAAACGGTGGCGGGAAGAAATTGACTTCGAACAGGGGCGGTGGATTGACCCGAATACTCACCATTGTGCCGGTGCACAACGAAGCAGAAAATATCCGGAAGGTCATTGCCGAATTGCAACGGGACCTGCCCGATGCCGATATCCTGGTAGTGGACGACGGATCCACCGATATCACACCGGACATACTGAGGGGATGCCGGATCCCCGCCCTCGATCTGCCCCGCCACCAGGGATACTCGGCGGCCCTGCAGGCCGGCTTCCGGTACGCGGTGAAGAAAGGGTATGATTATATTATTCAGTTTGACGGGGATGGACAGCATATCGCCTTGGAAGCCCGGAAACTGGTGGCCACCATCATCCGGGAGAAAGCGGATATCGTGATCGGTTCAAGGTTCATGGAAAAATCCGGATATGCGCATCCTTTTTGCCGGAGAGTCGGCACCTGGTTGTTTCGGACCCTTTTTTACCGGATCTGCCGGTTGCGGATTACCGATCCCACCTCTGGTTTCCAGGTTTTGGCGGCACCGGTTTTCACCCGGTATGCCGGCATGAAAAATTTTCCCCGCTACCCCGATACCAACCTTCTCATCGAGATGGTGCTGATCCACCGGTACCGGCTGCTGGAAGTGCCGGTGTGCATGCGGATGCGGGCTTCTGGAAAGAGTATGCATCGGGGCATACTCCGGCCGATCCGGTACCTGATCGAGATGTTCTACAGCATTCTGCTGGTGATCTTGGATTACCGGATCAGGGGGCGGTTTCTCCGGAAGAAAATCCGGGGATAAGTTCATCCTCTCTTTCCGCTCCTTCCCCTTGCAAATCGGGGGGGAATTGCCTATAATGGTACGGCTGAAAAACATCAGGCGTCGGGAATCCCGAACCCGCCGCATTGCCGGCGCACCCGCCGGGCACTGATGCGATGACGGTTTTTCATGGAAGGTTATTTTAAACAGTTCAGAGACAATATTGTCGGCATCGACCAGGCGTACATCGGCGCGGACGGTCGAAGACTGAAGATGATCTATGCCGACTGGATCGCCTCCGGTCGGCTGTACCGTCCCATCGAAGAAAAAATGGTGCGGGAATTCGGTCCCTTTGTGGCCAATACCCACACCGAGACCAGTGAAACCGGTACCCGGATGACCCATGCCTACCACCACGCCCACCGCCGGATCAAGGAACACGTGCATGCCGGTCCCGGGGATGTGATCATCACCCTGGGCAGCGGTATGACCAGCGCCGTCAACAAATTGATCCGGATCCTGGGCATGCGACTGGGGGTGATCGAGGAACCCTGGCTGCTGGAAAATCTCAACCGCAAACGGATCGCCCAGCGGCCGGTGGTTTTTGTCACCCACATGGAGCATCATTCCAACCAGACTCCCTGGCTGGAAAGCATCGCCGAGGTGGTGGTCGTGCCGCCGGGAAAGGACCTGCGGGTGGATCCCGGGCACCTGGAAGCGGAACTGAAAAAACACCGCCACCGGCCGGTCAAGATCGGCGCGTTTTCCGCCTGCTCCAACGTCACTGGAATCCGGGTGCCCGTCCATGAACTGGCCCGGATCATGCATGAGAACAGCGGCATCTGCCTGGTGGATTACGCCGCCGCCGCCCCCTATGAAAAGATCGATATGCATCCCGGGAACCCGGAGGAAAGGCTGGACGGGATCTATTTTTCCCCCCATAAATTTCTGGGAGGACCGGGGGCCTGCGGAGTGCTCATATTCAATTCTTCGCTTTACCGGCGCAAGATCCCCGACCATCCCGGGGGGGGGACCGTCAAGTGGACCAACCCCTGGGGGGAGCACCGGTATTTTGATGATATCGAGCTGCGGGAAGACGGGGGCACCCCCGGTTTTCTGCAGGCCATCCGGGCTGCCCTCAGCATCGAATTGAAGGAACAGATGGGGGTGGACAAGATGCGTCGCCGGGAAGATCAGCTGCTGGAAAAGGCGTTCAGGGGACTGGCCGGGATTCCCGGAGTTGTGGTCCTGGCGGAAGAATCCCGGGACCGGATCGGATGCATTTCCTTTTATTCCCGGGAGATCCATTACAACCTGATCGTCAAGCTGCTCAGCGACCGGTTCGGGATTCAGGTAAGGGGCGGCTGCACCTGCGCCGGCACCTACGGCCACATGCTGCTCAACGTCGACCGTGAGACTTCCCGCGGTATCGCCCGTAAAATCGATCGGGGGGACCTTTCCGGGAAACCCGGCTGGGTCCGGCTTTCCTTGCATCCCACCATGACCGATGGCGAACTGGACAGGGTCCTGAATGCCCTGACCGAGATCGTCAGCCGGGGGAAGAACTGGGGGCAGGATTACCGGTACTCTCCTTCCACCAACGAGTTTTATCACCGGCAGCCGGCCCGGGACCGGCAGGAGATCATTCGTCGATGGTTCACCCTCCCCCGGGAATAGACGGGAAATCAATTAAGGACGGGTAATTTCTTGACAAATACCCAAAAATAAGATAGATTTAAGGAATTTCAAAGAGGTATGACCATGAAACTGAATAAAAGCAACAAGACATTTGTGCACAAACCCGATAAGGACCGGAAAAAATGGTGGGTGATCGATGCACAGGATGTGCCCCTGGGGCGCCTGGCATCCACCGTCGCCAATATATTGAGGGGGAAGGACAAACCCTACTACACCCCTTTTGTGGACAGCGGTGATTTTGTGGTGGTCATCAATGCCCGACAGGTCAAACTGACCGGAAAGAAGGCCGAACAGAAGATGTACTACCGTCATTCCGGGTACGTGGGGAACCTCAGGGAGATCCCTTTCAGACAGATGATGGAAAAACATCCCGACCGGGTGATCCGGCTGGCGGTCCGGGGGATGCTGCCCAGGAACCGGCTGAACCGGCAGATCATCAAAAAGCTGAAAATCTATCCGGACAGTGATCACCGGCACCAGGCCCAGCAACCGCAGCCCCGCGGCATCTAACAGGAGGAATAGATTGAACATCGTGCAATATTACGGAACAGGAAGAAGAAAGACCAGTATTGCCAGGGTATACCTGAGACCCGGCAAGGGCGACATTAAGCTGGTGGTGAACAACGCCCAGCGTTTATTCGATCAGTATTTTTCCCTCAAGCGGCATAAACTGATGATCTCCAAGCCCCTGAGCCTGACCAATACCACCGATAATTTTGATCTGCTGATCAAGGTCCAGGGCGGGGGCGTCTCCGCCCAGGCGGATGCCATCAAGCTGGGAATTTCCCGGGCGCTGCTGGAATTCAACAGTGAACTCCGACCGCTGCTCAAGAACGAGGGATTGCTGACCCGGGATGCCCGGGAAAAGGAACGAAAGAAATACGGACTGTTGAAAGCACGCAAGGCCTCTCAGTACCACAAGCGATAGGAACAGGAGACAACTGATGGATTTAGTAAACATGAGGGAAATGCTCGAAGCCGGTTTCCACTTCGGTCACCAGACCACCCGCTGGGATCCCCGGATGAAACCCTACATATTTTCGGAAAAAAACGGCATATATATCATCGACCTGCAGAAATCCCTGGAAATGGCCAAGCTCGCCTTTCAAAAGATCCGCGAGGTGGCCGGCGAGGACCAGGACGTGTTGTTGGTGGGCACCAAGAAACAGGCCCAGACCATCGTCCAGGGGATTGCCGAAGAAGCGGGGATGCACTATGTGGACCAGCGCTGGATCGGCGGATTGCTGACCAATTTTGAACTGGTGCGGAAGAGTATCGACCGACTGATGGAACTGGAGGAGATGAAAAATGACGGCCGCTGGGAAATCAAGAGCAAAAAGGAACAGTCCAAGCTGGAGAAAGTGTACAAGAAACTGAAGAAATCACTCTGGGGAGTCCGCAATCTCAAAGGACTGCCCGCTCTGGTGCTCGTGATTGACACCAACTTCGAAGAGATCGCCGTCAAAGAGGCCAACAAGTTGAATATTCCCATCGTGGCCATTGTGGATACCAACTCCAACCCCTCCAATATCGATTTCCCGATCCCGGGCAATGATGACGCCATCCGTTCGATCAAACTGTTTATCAAAAAATTCTCCGAAGCTTTCCAGGCGGGCAGGGAGGATGCCCTGGCCCGATCCATGGAAAGGGGGGAGGAACCCGGGGGGGAAACCGGTCCGGAAGAGAATGCATCCGTCGCAGCGCAAACCGGGGATGAGTCTCCTGCGGCGCCGTCGGAGGCTGTAAAATCCAAGGCCGAAGCGGAAGCGGTTGCCGTGAAGGCCGCGGCCCGGGAAACGGCCGCTGTTGAACAACCCGCCTCTCCAAAGGAGGCGAAATCCGGGGACGCACCGGAAAAAACCACCGAAGAACCCGCCGAAAAGGCGGCCGGAACCCCGGAATCCGAAACCCGGGAGCCGGAAGCCAAGGAAACCGCCGCCAAGGCCCCGACCACCGCCAAAAAGACCAAGGAAACCAAAGCCGCCCCGAAAACGGCCGTGAAGGAAACCAAGACCGAAAAACCCCCGGCCAAGAAAACCGCCGCCAAAAAGGAAAAAGCCGAAAAACCGGCGGCAAAGTCCAAAACCGCCGTTTCCAAAAAGACGGCCAAAACCGTGAAGTCTGCCGAAACCAAGGACACCAAGCCGGCCAGGAAAACCCCGGCCAAACCCAAGGCCAAGACCGATGAATCCGAGGCCAAAGCCGGGCCTGAAGACAAAGAAAAAAGCAAAGAAAAATAACCCAAGGAGCAAAGGATGAGCGCTGACATGAAACTGGTGAAAAAGCTCCGAGAGGAGACCGGGATCAGTATTATGGAATGTAAAAAAGCCCTGGAAGAAACCGGTAATGATTACCCCAAGGCCGTGGAACACCTGCGGAAAAAAGGATTCGAAAAGGCCAAAAAGAGGTCTTCCCGGAGCACTGAAGAGGGCATCATTCACGCTTACATCCATTCCAACCGCAAAATCGGAGTGCTGCTGGAAATGGGCTGTGAGACCGATTTTGTGGCCAAGAATGAGGATTTCGTAGACCTGGCCAAGGATATCGCCATGCAGATCGCGGCCATGAATCCCGGGTACATTGCCGCACAGGACGTCAGAGAGGACGAACTGGCCAAGGAGAGGGAAATCTACCGGGAGCAGATGCTCAAACAGGGGAAACCCGAGAACATCGTCGATAAGATAGTAGAGGGAAAACTCAAGAAATTCTATACCGAAAATTGCCTGCTGGATCAGAAATTCTTCAAGGACGAAGAAAAAACCATTCAGGACCTGATTGCCGAAAAGATCCACAAACTGGGCGAGAACATCACCGTGAAAAGGTTCGTTCGTTACCAGGTGGGTGACTGATACCGGGATGTCCAGGCAATTGCCTTATCAGAGAATCCTTTTAAAACTCAGTGGAGAAGCACTCAAGGAAAACAACGGCACCCTCATCGGTCCGGTGATCCATCGGTTTTGCGCCGAGATCCGGGAACTGGTGGAACGGGGCCTGGCCGTCGGAATCGTCACCGGCGGCGGAAACATCATCCGCGGGGTACAGGCAGAGAAGATCGGCCTGAACCGGATCACCGCCGACTACATGGGAATGCTGGCCACCATCATCAACGGGCTGGCACTGCAGGATCACCTGGAGGCCATTGGAATCAAGGCCAAACTCTATTCTGCCTTTCGTATCGAGGAGATCGCCGAGCGTTTCATCAAGCGGAACGTGATCTTCGATCTGGAGAGCGGGAAGGTGGTGATATTCACCGCCGGAACGGGAATCCCTTCTTTTCCACCGATACCACCGCCGCTCTGCGTGCCATCGAGATGAACGCGGATATCCTGTTGAAAGCCACCGATGTGGAGGGCCTTTTTGACCGGGATCCCAAAAAAGATCCCGCTGCGGTGAAATTCGATGCGATCTCCTTTGACGAGGTGATCTCCCGGGGGCTGGCGGCCATGGACCTCACCGCCATCACCCTCTGCCGGGAACACCGGATGCCGGTCCGGATCTTCAACATCAACCGGGAAGGCAACATTATAAAAGCGGTTACCAATGATATTGGGACCATAATCAAATAGGGGAAAACCGATGTTTAATGAGCTCAAAGAGGATGTAATCGCCCAACTGAGGGAAATCGAAAGGGAGTACAAGATCCAGTTGTCCAAGTTTCGGACCTCCCGGGCGTCGGTTTCGCTGCTGGATGGAATCAAGGTGGATTACTACGGGGCCCAGACCCCCCTCAACCAGCTGGCCACCCTTTCGGTGCCGGACGCCAGCTGCCTGCAGGTTCAACCCTGGGACGTCAAATCCATCGAGAACATCGAGAAGGCCATCCAGACCAGCGATATCGGGTTGAACCCCGTTTCCGACGGCCGCCTGATCAAGATCCCCATTCCCCCTCTGTCTGAAGAACGCCGGCAGGATATCATCAAGAAGCTGCACAAGTACACCGAAGAACGCCGGACCGCCATCCGCAATATCCGCCGGGACTTCCGGGATATGATCAGGGAAATGCAGAATGAGAAAGAGATCTCCGAAGACGAGGAACAGCGCTACTACAAAGAATTGCAGAAAATTATCGATGAGGCCATGGAAAACATCGAGAAGTTCTCCCTGGAGAAGGAAAAGCACATCCTGGAGGACTGATTTTTTCCCGGTGGTTCCCGGCATTTGACTTTTTTCCCTTCAACCCTTACCATGGAATGCAGGACTCCCGGGAAAAGGTCTCTGTGCAACCGCCTCCCGGGTGAGTGAGTCGACGAGATCGCGATGAAAACCAAGACAATTGCTCTGCTGGTTCTGCTGGTATTACTGGTGATCTTCCTGATCCAGAATACCGGAGTGGTCAGGCTGCAGCTGTTGCTCTGGCCCCTGTCCATGTCCCGGGCGCTTCTGGTGTTGTTCGCCCTGGGGGTCGGTGTGGCGCTGGGCTGGTTCCTTCGGGAATATCGGATCAGGAAGAAATAACCGGTTTGTGAAAAAAACCCGATTTCGGTATGATGGGTCCGGGACCTGCCGACCGGCCCGAAGCGGAATCATTTCCGGGGTATGTTAATTTTTTCCTTCTTTACGGTCATCGGGTCCTTTGAAAAAGGAGGCAGTATGAATGGATGGACCCCGGGAGAGCCGGAATGACCGCCGCCCGAGAAAAAGAGATGATTTCCACCCGGGAACTCGCCGCTCGTCTGGAGGAAAAGGACCTGGCGATCATTGATATCCGCTCGGTGGCGGCCTACAACGGCTGGAGGATCAGGAACCAGACCCGGGGGGGACATATCCGGGGCGCCCGCAGTCTTCCCTTCAAATGGACCCGTTATATCGACTGGATCGAAATCCTCCGCTCCAAGGAAATTTCTCCCCGGCAGTCCCTGGTCATCTACGGTTCCGATCTCCTGCAGACGGAAGCCGCAGTCGGGAAGTTCCGGCGGGCCGGTTATCCGAAGGTTAAGGTGTATCCCGATTTTATCCGGCAATGGACCGCCGACGCCTCCCTGCCCCTGCAGCAGCTTCCCCGGTACCGGCATCTGGTTTCTCCCCGCTGGCTGAATACCCTGATCGGGACCGGCGCCGCCCCGGAGTACCCGGGGAAAGGCTTCGTGATCTGCCATGCCCATTACCGGAATCCCGGGGCCTATACCAGCGGACACATCCCGGGAGCCATCGCCCTGGATACCAACACCCTGGAATCGGAGCAGACCTGGAACCGGCGATCTCCCCGGGAACTGGAAAAAACCCTGACCGGCCTGGGAATCCGCCGCGATACCACGGTGATCCTGTATGGCAAATTCTCTTTCCCGGATCCGGCCGACCCCTTCCCCGGCAGCAGTGCCGGACAGCTGGGGGCCATGCGTTGTGCCGCCATCATGCTTTACGCCGGGCTGGAGGATGTCCGGGTCTTGAACGGAGGCTATCAGGCCTGGATCGATGAAGGGTACCCGCCGGCGACCACCCCGACGGTCCCCCGGCCGGTACCGGAATTCGGGGCAGCCCTCCCCCTTCACCCGGAATACATGGTGGATCTGCCGGAGGCCCGCGAGATTCTGCGGAATCCCCAGAAAAACCTGGTCAGCGTCCGGAGTTGGTCCGAGTATACCGGGGAGGTCAGCGGCTATCATTATATCCGGCGAAAGGGACGGATTCCCGGGTCGGTATTCGGCAACTGCGGAAGTGACGCCTACCATATGGAAAATTACCGGAATCTCGACCACACCACCCGGGAATACCACGAAATAGAATCTCTCTGGGCCCGGGCCGGAATTACCGCCGGGCGGTACAATGCCTTTTACTGCGGTACCGGCTGGCGGGCAAGCGAGGCTTTTTTCAATGCCTGGCTGATGGCCTGGCCCCGGATCTCGGTATTCGACGGCGGATGGTTTGAATGGAGTCAGGATCCCAAAAATCCGGTAGAGACCGGGATCCCGGACTGACCCCGCGCACGGCCGGAAGGAATGCCGTTAGCATGACCATCCAGTTTCGAGACCAGCCACTATCCCTTGCACCGCGGGTGGGGGTGCGCAATTTCCTGCCCCGGATCGGGCACCGGGAAGCGGTACGGGATATCCGGGATGGACTGGTGAAAAAACCACGCCGGATTTCCTGCATGTACTTCTATGATCAGACCGGATCGCAGTTGTTCGAGCAGATCACCCGGTTGCCGGAATATTATCTTACCCGGACGGAAATGGGTCTGTTGACAGAGGCGGCCGAAGAGATCCGCGTGGATCTGGTGGACCGGGATATCATCGAGATCGGGAGCGGCAGCTGCACCAAGATCTCGGTACTGCTGAAGGCGATCCCTCCGGGTGCCCGGGAATCAATCCGCTACCTCCCGACGGATGTCAGCCTTTCCGCCCTGAAAAGCGCCGCCGGGATCCTGGCCCGAACATTCCCGGAACTGACCATCGAACTGATCGTGGCCGACTTCACCCGTCAGCTGGCGCTGATTCCCCGGCAAAAACAGCGGCTCTTCTGTTTCTTCGGTAGTACCATCGGCAATTTCTCCTCCCGCGCCGCCACCCGTTTCATGACCGACCTGGGAAAGATCATGGAGAGGGAGGAGATGCTTCTGTTGGGCCTGGATATGGTCAAAGATCCGGAGCGGCTGGAACGGGCCTACAACGATCGGCGGGGACTTACCGGACGGTTCAACCGCAATATCCTCCGCGTGGTCAACCAGCTGGCCCAAACCAACTTCGATCCCCGTTCCTTTGCCCATCTGGCCTTTTACAATCCCCGCCCGGCCCGGATCGAGATGCACCTGCGTTCCCGCCGGGATCAACTGATCGAAAGCCCCTGTTTCTCCAGCGGGATATTCCTGGGGGAGGGAGAGACGATACACACCGAGAATTCCCATAAATTCACCCCGGCGCGGATCCGGCACCTGGCCGATGTGGCCGGGATGAGAGTCAAAAAGGTTTTTTCCGATCCCCGGCGGTGGTTTTCCCTGGTTTTATTCTCCAAATGAAAAATCAGCTTCCATTTCCCGTCGATCCCCGAAAGATCCGTGGGGATTTCCCCATCCTCTCCCGCCGCATATCGGGTCATCCCCTGGTCTACCTGGACAACGCCGCCACCACCCACAAGCCGACGGCGGTGCTGGATCGAATCCGGGATTTTTATCTCCGCCAGAACAGCAATATCCACCGGGGGATCCATGCCCTCGGTGATGAGGCCACCGGGTGCTACGAGGCGGCCCGGAAAAGGGTTCAACAGTTCATCAACGCCGCCAGTGACCGGGAGGTCATCTTCACCGCCGGAGCCACCGATGCCATCAACCGGGTGGCCGAGATGACCGGTTCCGCCTGGGTGCAAAGGGGAGACCGGGTTCTGGTGACCCGGATGGAACACCATTCCAACCTGCTTCCCTGGCAGGACTTGTGCAGAAGGCGGCAGGCAGAACTCCGGGTCATTCCCCTGGATGATCGGGGGGAGTTGGATCTGGAAGAGATGGACCGGCTGCTGGATTCCCGCACCCGGTTGCTGGCCGTGACCCAGGTGTCCAACGTTACCGGTACGGTCAACCCGGTCAGGGAAATCGTTCGGCGCGCCCACCGGCGTCGGATCCCGGTGCTGGTAGATGGGGCCCAGGCGGTGGGCCACCTGCCGGTGGATGTACAGGAACTGGACTGTGATTTTTACGTTTTTTCGGGCCACAAGATGTATGCCCCCATGGGGATCGGGGTGCTCTACGGAAAGGAGCAGTGGCTTTGGGACCTGCCCCCCGGCCGGACCGGCGGGGGGATTGTGGAACGGGTAACATTGCGGGAAGCCACCTTTGCCGGTCTGCCCCAGAAGCTGGAACCCGGAACCCCCAACGTAGGCGGGGCCACGGCCCTGGCGGCGGCCGTGGATTACCTCCAGAACCTGGGGATGCCAGCCGTCGCCGAACATGACCACCGCCTCTTGACCGAAGCCCGGGCCCGTCTGAAAGCCTTCGGCGGCGTAAAGATTTATGGCCGTCCCGTCCGCTGCTGCGCCGCCCTCTCTTTCAACCTGGACGGGGTTCATCACCAGGATGCCGGCATCATTCTGGACCGGTTGGGCATTGCCGTGCGGTCCGGTTTCCACTGCGCACAGCCCCTGATGGACCATTACCGGGTGGAGGGCACCTTGCGGATCAGCTTTGGTGTCTACAACCGGTTGGCGGACCTGGACCGGCTGGAAGAGGGACTGTACAAGGTGAGACGGATGCTGGGGGAGAACCGGTGATCCCGGATATCGATTCCCTGCAGCAGGAGATCCTTGCGGAATTTTCCGGTCTGTCGGACTGGGAGGATCGTTACGGATACCTGATTCGACAGGGGCGGGAACTGCCTTCCCTTCCGCCGCCCCTGCGCACCGAAAAGAACCGGCTGCCCGGTTGCCGGTCCAGTGTATGGATGGTGGCGGAGCTGGAAGGAGACCAGGTCCATTTTCACGTGCACAGCGATTCCGCGATCATTCGGGGCCTGATCGCCCTGCTGCTGCGGGTGCTCAATTACCGGCGGCCGGAAGAGATTCTGGAGACGGACCTCTATTTTTTAAGAGAAAGTCAGCTTCGTTCTCACCTGTCTCCCAGCCGGGCACACAGCCTGATGACCATACTCAACCACCTCCGATCCCTCGCCAACGAATTATCCGGACCGGTGCGTTGAAACGTTGCAGTTTGTCTGATGTTTCATTCGTCGGGATTACAATGGCAACGTTTCAACGCACCGGTCCGTCTAGGGTCACGGGAGTGACCGCCAGCTGCCAATCTTCTGCTTCGCTTTCGGTCAGCTGGTAGAAATTCCCCGCGGAAAAGGCATACAGGTAGGGGGTGACGATATCCTGAAAGGCCACCGGAAGCCAGGCCGACCCCAGGGATTTCCCCGACAGATCGAAGACCAGAAACTCGCTTTTGTCTTCCCTGCGTTGAAAGGTCAGCACAAACAACCGGTCCCCGGAAAGGGTAAACTCCCTGAACTCGGGGAAATGGTCGGGGATCTTTACCGACTTTTCGATCCGGTTCCAGAAATTTTTGTAGACCGGATGAATCCGGTAAACGTTCCGGATGGCCTTTTTTTCATCCGGTGTAAACACCCGTCTGGGAATGGATTGGGTGATGGAACGGAGGAATTCTCCCTTCTCATCGTAAATGTCGATCTGGAAGGTCTGTTTGCCGGCGATGAATATCCGGTCCGGCGAAGTGTGATAGTGGGGGATGACGGCGGTCACCATGTCCAGCAGGGTGACGTCAGGTCCATGCAGTATTCTGGTGGGGTAGGTGGCGATCTCTCTGAGGGGAGCCCCCTGGGGGTGGTACAGGTAGAAGGCCATGTTCGGCGCCCGCCGGTCCGGGACAAAAGTCATCTGTACCCCGGCAAATCCTTCCTGGAAGGGGGTCATCCGTCCAAAGGGACTGATCTTCTGTTCCCGGATGAAATGTCCGTCCCGGCCAAGCCAGGAGGCTTTTCCGATGCTGCCCACGAAGATGAAGTCCTCATAGATGTCTACACGCAGCCCGGTGCCGGTGGGCAACAGCTGGAATTCCCGGGGCCCGGTTCCTCTTCTCCCGAAGGAGTGGACGATATCTTTTTTTGCCAGGGAGTAGATGGAAATTTGCGCGCCCTGGGCGATCAGGACGTCGTCGCCCCGGACCGCCAGGACATCCGGTTTGATGACCGTAGGCAAAGGGCGGTACTCGGTGGCCGGGAGCAGGGAAACCAGGCAAAAAACCATCAGGGCCGGGAAACCAGATCGGTTATTTTTCATGATTCGCCTCCAGGCTGGGGAATACCGGAAACGACGTGTGGCCACAACGCATTTCATCTGACCTTCCGTCCCCAGGGGGGTGGATCATACCCTTTCGCCGCGCCGGTCCGGCTCCGGCAACGGGGACAGGTGTTGAAAGGGATTCCCTTGCGGATCCGAAAAAGGGGGATGAAAAAGAGGGATAGAAAGTGGTCGGTCCGCTGGAGAAGAACGGGGGAGTATCCGCACAGGGCACAGGGGAGTCCCTCTTCTTTTACCGTAATGGTACGGGGCTGGATACCGCCGATCAGTAAAAACATGGCGCACTTTTTTTTTATTATACCATCCGGGAAACCGGTTTCTCAACCGGTCCGCATCGGTTTCGTGATTTTTGCAGGCTGCAGGGGATCGGGTCCATCGGGGGGATCCGGTATCGGGTGGTAGAAAATTGTGTTATAATAAAATTCAAGCGGAGAAGGCAGTATATTATTAACGGGAGGTTAATCCATGAAAAGACCGGTAACCAGTATTCTGGGGTGGGGCCTGGGAATATTGCTTGTCGCCACAGGCGCCCTGCAGGCCCACGGGCCCAGAAAGATCGAACTCTCCTATGACCGCGCCGAATCGCTGTTGACGGTCACCGTTCAGCACCCGGTGGGGGATCCCCGGGACCACTTTATCAAGCGGATTCGGGTCTGGGTCGACGATGAGGCGGTGGCTGACCGGACCTATGAAAGGCAGGTTGAAAATATCAGTCAGACCGATACCTTTACCCTGCCGGAGGTAAAGGCGGGAACCGAGATCAGGGTCAAGGCCACCTGCAACAAGATCGGGGCCAAGGCCGCCACCCTTACGGTCCCCGGCAATCCCGGGGAAGAGACCTGAGGTTTTCCCGGAAAACCGGAAGGTCCCTGGATGCTATGAAAACAGGCGGGTAAAAGTCGATTGCGTACCGGTCCGGTGCCCTTCGATTTTCCTGAAAATGACAGGGACGGATAGAGGAATCAACCGGCGGAGAATGAACGGGAGGGGAAAAAAATGGATCAACTGATACAGGGGGAGTTCTGGAAAGGACTGCTGATCGGAATTCGGGAGTGGCTGGTTTCGGAGCTGCCCGGAATCCTGGTGGTGATCGTCATCATGGTGGCGGTGCTGCGCACCGTCAAATTCCTGCTCAAGCGGTTGAAGAAAACCCTGATCAAACGGGCCCAGAAAAGGGAGCAGGCAGGAGATGCCGGAGAGGCGGAAAAGCGGATCACCACCCTGGTGGGGATCATTCACGGGGCCGCACGGGTGGTCATCTGGACCATGGTGGTGATGATCGTTCTGGAGAAATTCGGGGTGGACATCGGTCCGATCCTGGCCAGCGCCGGAATCATCGGCCTGGCGGTGGGATTTGGGGCCCAGGAGCTGGTGCGGGACGTGATCAGCGGTTTTTTCATCCTGCTGGAGGACCAGATCCGGATCGGGGATGTGGCGATCATCAACGGTACCGGCGGACTGGTGGAAAAGATCGAGCTGCGGACCATTACCCTTCGGGATTTTTCCGGGGTGGTCCATATCGTGCAGAACGGCAAGATCAGCTCCCTCTCCAACATGACCAAGGACTGGTCGGCCATGATCTTCGACATCGGGGTGGCCTACAAGGAAGACGTCCAGGCGGTGATGGACATCATGCAGCAGGTGGGAGACGGGTTGCAGCAGGACCCGGCCTACCGGAACCTGATCCTGGAACCCATCGAAGTTTTCGGACTCAACGAATTCGCCGACAGCGCCCTGGTGATCAAGGCCCGGATCAAGACCCGCCCCAGCGAGCAGTGGACGGTGGGCCGGGCCTACCGGCAGCGGTTGAAAAAGGCCTTCGACGAGCGGGGCATCGAGATCCCCTTTCCCCATACCACGGTCTACTGGGGAGAGAAGATCGATCCTTTGCGGCTGGACCTGAAAAAAGAGAACCAGGCCTGATCCGCTGCGGAGGATGAGGCGAGGGGCTATTTTCTCGGGAATCTTCCGGGGTTTACCGAGAATAAACCCCCGCTGGCCGGCGGAGGTTTTGATTTTGGCCACAGGTCGCGTATAATAGCGGCTGAATTGAATCGATCTCAAGGAGGCAGTCAAGATGAAAAAAACGATATTCATTCTCGCGATGATGGTTCCCCTTTTGGCCACGGCCCTGCAGGCGGAAAAGGTGGCCGAGCTGGTGGAAGTGGCACGACCCCAGGCCATGGAATGGGGCCACGGGAATTTGTACATTCTGGACGGCACCACCATGTATATATACGATGCGTCTTCCTACGAATACCGGGGGAAGTTCGGCAAGCAGGGAGAGGGGCCGGGGGAGATCATGGCCCAGCCCTTCGGGGGACCGATCCTGATGCTGCCCTGGCAGGACCGGGTGATCGTCAGCAGCATGGGGAAACTGTCCTTCTTTTCCCCCGACGGCCAATTTCTGAAGGAACACAAAATCAATGCCTTTGATACCTTCTACCCCTTCGGCGACCAGTACATCTGCATGACCACTTATACCCGGGAGGACCAGAAAATGGTGCTGGCCATTTACCTGGCGGACCAAGACCTGCAAAAGACCGACAACCCCTTTATCATCTCCAGAGTGGAAGTCGGACAGAACGCCTCCTTTCTCTTTCCCTTCACCGCCTTTTTCCCCATTCCCTACAAGGATAAGCTGTACATCGCCCCGGACCCGGAGGCTTTTGCCATCGATGTCTACGATAAAAACGGGGAGAAGATCCATACCCTTCACCGGGATTACACGCCCATCCGGATCGATCCCGAATACCGGCAAAAAACCGAGAAATGGTTCCAGAAGGATGCCAGCTGGAAAAACATCTATACCTATATCAAAGAAAATATCAAATACCGCCGGTTTTATCCGCCGGTCCATTTTATCATCGCCGAGAGCGACTGGCTCTACGTGACCACTCACCGGTTCGACGAGCGGGGCTGGAGGGAGTGCCTCATCCTGACCCTGAAGGGCGAAGAAGTCAAACGGGTGTTTCTGCCCATTCCCGAGAGCTACGGAATGGACTTCACGGCTCCCTTCAATTTCCATAACCGGAATTTTTACCGGCTGGTGGACGAACCCGCTGAGGAGATCTGGGAGCTGCACCGGATTCCCCTGGATTGACCGCTTTCTTTTTTCGGAAGGGGAAAAGGTCGATCCCGCGGTTGGTTATTCCACCCGGGTCATGGGGAAGGTCCGGCCGCCCAGGCTGGCGGTAACGATCGCCTCCGTCTGATCTTTCCCCGCGGGGAGCATGGTCAGGACGGCGTCCTCCTCCAGCATCCGGTAACGGTTGTCCCCGATATGGTAGAGCCGCCAGGGAATCGCTTCCGGCGGTTCCGCCCAGAGGGCCCCGTCTTTGTGGAAAATATGGACGGTGAGATCGATGGATTCGATTCTCCACTTGCCGGTGAAGGCTTCATATCCCTCCGGCAGGGGGAGGGGGGAGAGGCTTTCCTGCGGCGGGGGATCCCAGCCCATGCGGGTTTTCACACCCCGGAGGATTTCAGAAAAAAGGGTCGCGCCGTTGTCGCCGCCGGCCATCAGTACCAGACCGAACCGCCGGGCCGGGCGGTAAAAGAAGGTGCACTTGTATCCGTAATTGGAACCGCCGTGGCTGATCTCCAGGGAATCTCCATCGCCCCCGACGGCCAGCCCCAGTCCGTAACCGTTTTTCACCGGTCTGATCATCTCCCTGGCCAGGTCGGCCGGGATCAATGCCCCCTCCTCTCCCCGTACGGCCGCCATAATTCCCAGTATAAACCGCGCGTAGTCTCCGGCGGTGGTCCACAACCCGGCGGCCGCCTGCTCCGGGTAGACGTGCCAGGGATCCCCGGTCCTCTCTCCCCGCTGGTTGAGGGCGAAGGCGGCCTTGCGGGTGAACTCCGCCGGCGCCGGCTGTTGAAAAGTGCTGTGCTTCATGCCCAGGGGGTCCAGTACCAGCTCCCGCATCAGCTGTTCGAAGGGTTTTTTGGACACCTGCTCCATCACCTCTTGGGCCACCGTGTAGCCTCCCCCGCTGTAGCGCCAGATCTCTCCCACCCTGCCCTCGATCCGGATGGGGCCGGTATTGGCGGGTTTCTGGCCGTCAAGGATCTGCCGGGGGGTCGGGAGGTCTGCATCCGGGGAATACCCGGGAAAGCCGTGTACCGTGAGGGCCGCCGTATGGCTGAGCAGGTGCCGCAGGGTAATTTTACCGGCCTGGCCCTGTTCATCGTCGGGGATTTTCCACTCCCCCAGGTAGTCATTTACCGGCCGGTCCAGGTCCAAAACCCCCTTTTCCACCATTACCAGGGCACCGAAGGCGGCCACCGCCTTGCTCATGGAGGCGGCCTGGAACCGGGTGGCGGCGGTCAGCGCGGTGCCGGTCCCGATGTCCGTGATTCCGTACCCTCCGGCCCTGATCTGATCATCTTCGATCAAAGCGTAACTGAACCCCGGTACCCGCAGGTGTTTCATCCGCTCTGCCAGGGGAAAGGTCCGGCCCCGGTCTTTTTCCAGCACCCGGCCGGGCAGCAGGCCGTCGACAATCAATTCCGGTGGCGGCTGTTTGTTTACGGAAGGGGACTCCCCCCGGTTCTGAGGCTTTTGACAGCCTCCCCACGGCAGAACAATCAGTACAGCCGTTAAAAGGATCGTGATTCTTTTGTTCATGGTTCTCCTTACCGGGGCCGGTTGCGGGCCCGGGAGTGATCCAGGTTTTGGTGTGGGGCGCCGCATGATTCACCGGACACCCGACTGCAGCTTCATTGTAACAGAATCTTAAAAAAAAACGTATCCGGCCCTGAAAGGTTCCGGTTT
>Ga0180433_10000521_pt1 | contig 65938 bp, 90 predicted proteins | sample SS_ome_8_FD_132980 | JGI IMG/M metagenome (GOLD analysis project Ga0180433, IMG submission 132980) | Hypersaline lake sediment archaeal communities from the Salton Sea, California, USA - SS_1_D_1 metaG | ecosystem: Environmental > Aquatic > Non-marine Saline and Alkaline > Hypersaline >... | reverse complement strand
GTTCAAATCCTACCAGTAGCTCCATTTTAAAAAACACCCCGAAGGAAGGGAGGTCATCAGCGACTCCCTTCCAAATTATTTCTAAATTCCTTCAAGGAACGTGTATGACCTTCACGCTTAGACAATTCATCCAAATGGTGACCCATTACATACCTTAATGATTTTGGTGCTCCTGATGATAGTCCTATACTCAAATATCATATAAAAGTCTTAAAACATCGATTTGACCCTAATGCGTTCACACATGAAACTGTGGGTGAATATCGTATAACATTACTCAGTCAGATTCAAGAGGAGGTAAACGCTTGGAATGCTGACAGATTAATGAAGGGAATGAGTTCTTAATGACAAATAATCTTATTTCGAAAGCTAAGTCAGCGACTCCTTTCAAAATAGCAAGAACCAGTAAAACCGGAAAACTTTCTAAAAAGGCCAAGACCTTTCTTGAAATGTGTAAGACACAGTTCGGTTTTGAACCAGCCCGGGAGTTTATTGAACACTATTCCCGGGAGATGACACTCTACCAAGAACTGTGGCTCAGGTATTCAAGTGACGTTGACAGACAGAACATGTCTCAGCAAGACATCGAAGCCTTTTGGAGAATGCATGATGCATTGAAAGATAGTCTAAAGACGTTCATGAAGTACTCTTATCCAACCATGAGAGCTACGCAGGTAAAAGGTTCCGGTGGCCCTGCACCTGTATTTAACATTAACCTTGGAGCTCCTGAGAAATCTAAATCCAAGACTATTAATGTTACACCAAAGGATGTATAATGTCTTTTCAATTAGACTATAGCGTTATACCAACGTTCGCTCAAGTACACCAAGATCCAAGCAAGTACATTTTTATTAGAGGCCCTGTTGGATCTGGTAAATCTTCTGGATGTATCTGGCACTGTTTTTTAACCGCTTTAAACCAGAGTCCAGCCAGTGACGGTGTACGAAGAACGAAGTTTGGTATCTTACGTGCCAGTTATCCAGCACTGAAGTCAACGGTAATTAAGTCTTGGAAGGACTGGTTTAAGAACCTTATTAATATTACCTATGACGTTCCGATTAGGGGCCGTGTAGAGCTACCACATCCTGACGGTAAAACTAATGTCGAGATGGACTTAGTCTTTATTGCTTTAGACAGGGAAGAAGATGTTAACAAACTACAATCCCTTGAACTTACCGCAGCCCATGTTAATGAGGCACACGAAATGCCACCCGGTGTTATTCAGATGCTTAAATCACGTGTTAACAGGTATCCTGCCAAACGTGACGGTGGTGTTGACAGAACCTTTATTATATGTGACTACAACTCAGTGCATACACAACACTGGCTATATGCTCTCGCAGAAGAAACAAAACCACCAAAACACTCCTTTTATGTTCAACCTCCAGCATTATTACAAGCCCCAAAGGGAGCTACTGAAATAGTTGATGCAGCCGGGAACTATTATATGATAAACCCGGACGCTGAAAACATAGAGAACCTTGAGGATGATTATTATGAGGACATGGTTCTTGGAGCAGATCCAGACTGGGTAAACGTATTTGTGCTAAATAATTATGGTGATGTTAGATCCGGTAGACCTGTATATAAGGACTACAATGATGGCGTGCACCTTGCAGATAGTATTATTAAACCATTATCGGGTGTTCCATTAATCATCGGTATGGACTTAGGGCTTACTCCGGCTGCTGCGTTTATGCAGCTATCACCTATGGGAAAGCTTCTTGTTATCGATGAGCTTGTTTCTGAGGACTGTTCAATCCAAGAGTTTTGTTCAGACTATCTTTGGCCTAAGCTTAGGAATGACTACCCAAAGACTAATTTTTACGTTGTGATAGACCCTGCAGGTAGAACCCGGGCAGAGACAGATAAAAGCAGTGCAAGAAAGATTATACACGATTCTGGCTTACCATATCGACTTGCACGAACACAGGAGCCTTTAGCAAGGCGTGAGTCTGTAGTGAGTTTCTTAAGGCGTGTTAATGGCTTTAAACTTTCACCAAAGTGTATCTACTTACGTAAAGGTTTTATTTCAGAGTACAAGTATGAAAGAAGACTACTATCTAATATAGAGTCACCGTTCAAAGAGAAACCTGAAAAGAATATTTACTCACATATCCATGAAGCACTACAGTACGGTGCTTTAGAATTAGTTGAAGGTAGGGTTCACAAAAAGGCAAGAAGTAAACCATCTAAGTATAATAAGTATAACCAACCAGCCACAGTAGCAGGATACTAATATGTCTAAGGTACTATATCGTGGTGCTCTTAACCCTATCAGTAGAGCACCTGCAAATCAACAAGCACCAAAATTTACTATTCCATTACACTATACTACTGGTTTACAGAGCCGTGGTTTTGGGCTTGGTACGTGTGGCAGGGCAACTTCTGGATGGTATTTCGATCCAAGCACTGGTTACCTTACAGAGGCTGAGTCTACCGAAGCACGGATAGAAGCAAAGGGCTTATTGGTAGAACCTGCAAGTACTAACTATTGCTTGCGTAATAGAGCATTTACAACATCACCATGGCAAAATACTGGTTGTACTACTGCCCAAAATGAGACAGGTATTGACGGTTCGGCTAATACAGCATGGACATTAACCGATGATTCTTCAGAGGCCTCAGAACATATATATCAAGATATATCTGTTGATGATGATACAAAAACCCACTGTGTCTCTTTGTTTTTTAAGAAGACAAAGACAGCAGTAACATTCCCCGGGTTAAGGTGTAGATATATTACTGGGTCAGCTATATCTGGTGATGTTATTGTTAATACAAATACTGGTGTACTAATAGACAGACCGACAGGTGCTGCTTATACTCCAAGTTATAAGGGCATTGATGATTACGGTGACTGGTGGCGAGTATATGTATGTAGGACTAACGATGGATCTGGTAACACAACATGTAGAATAGAAGTCCGTCCTGCTATTAGTACGGATGGTGTTACATGGACGGGTGAATCAGTTCAAGGTTCTTGTATTGTTGATTATGGTCAATTTGAAAAGGATCGAGTTTTTCCAACCAGTCCAATTCCTACAACAGCAAGTTCAGTAACCAGAAACACAGAAGCTGGAGAGTACACTTGGCCTATACCTACAGGGGTTTCTGATTTATTGCGTGAAACACAAACGTTGTCCTTTTCCGCAACGGTTCAGACAGGCTCTTTTACTGTAGGTAATACTGTGTATGGTGCTGCCTCAGGTGCACATGGAACTATCAGCCAAGTTGGTGTTGGCTGGATAATTGTTCATACAATAACAGGAACGTTTGAGGCTGATGAAGTTATATATGAAGCCACTTATGGAAGTGAACTCGTAACTAATGGGGACTTTTCAGCAGATTCTAATTGGACAAAAGGCACAGGATGGACAATAGCTGCTGGAAAAGCCACCCATGCTACAGGTTCTACTTCTCAAATATATCAAGATATTTCTGCGGTATCTGGTTCATTCTATAGGTTTGTATATACAACATCAGGCATATCTGCTGGTGGTATGCAAGCAATGGTGGGTGATGAAGCGGGAGTTAGCAGGACAACTAACGATACATGGACAGAATATATACAATGTGACGGTGCCGATTCAAATGCAAAGGTTCAGGCTGGAAGTGCTTGTGATGGTTCTATAGATGATATATCCGTAAAACAAATCACAAACGCTGCTCTAACTACATCAGTATCTTCTAAGGCTACTGAAGGAACGTTGGTGTTTTTACTTACTCCCGGGTTTTCAGAAAGTATAGTTGCAACTAATGGTACAAGTTTTGTATCAAGTGCTAATTCAAATTCAAGCCTTTCTTCTATAGATCTTAATGGAACTCTATACACATATGATCATAGTACATATTGTTATGGAACTAACTTTTCGTTTGTTCGTGGTCAAGTAATTCCTGTAGTAGTTAGATGGGGATATGATGATTCAGGAACAAAGTATGAGGTAGGATATAAAGATAGTACTGGGTCTTGGGATTGGGGAACACAACAGTCTTTTGATGGCTCATTCAATGACGATGGTACATTATGTATAGGTAGAAGTGTGTATTACCCTTTCCATATTCAGAACATTCACTTTTATGATTTACTTACACAAGCAGAAGTAGAGGCAATGATATAAAATGGCAAACAACTTTTCAGGAGATGCTGACTGTGTAGCCTTATGGAACTTTGAAGACTCACCGGGATTTGCTACAGACTCTCAAGGTGATAATGATCTTACAAACGATGGTGCTGATGAGGAAAATACTACATACAAAGAGGGTAGCCAATCAGCAAAGTTTGTCTTATCAAATACTGATTACATGTATATATCTGATGCTGATCAGGATGCAGGATTTCCATTTAGGGATAATGATGGCGGATCGGTAGAAGAAGACTTCTCGTTTTGTTTTTGGGTATACTTTAACAGTCTTCCAAACTACGCCACACTTTTAGCTAAATGGGATGACGATGATGACTTAGTTTTTTGTCTTTTGGTTGATGATGCAGATAAAGCTCAACCAGTGTTTGGATATAATAGTGGTGCAAGTTATGAGTACGATACTGACTTTCGTTTTGGCACAGCGTTTACTACAGGCCGTTGGTATCATGTAGCATTTACATATGTACAGTCTACACATGCTTTTAGACTTAGAATATGGGATGATACTGCATCAGACTTTCTTGGTAGTGATATATCTGATAATGCAAGCAATGATATAGATGCAAGAGATATACCATTCACAATAGGAGCACAAAGCCATGGTGCATATTATTCTGATTGCTACATCGATGAGTTTGTTGTTTTTAATCGTTCACTTTCTACTGATGATATAGATGCTATAAGATCTGGAACTTTTAGTTCAAGTGAAACATATGAGTTTGCCAGTACAGCAGCAGCAGCTACGTCAACTGCAGCTATAGATTGTAATGCTACAAGACTATTAGCAAGTGCTTCAGCCATTACAACATCGTTATCTTCCTCTGGTTTAAATATTCTTAGACCTTTCGCAAGTGCTTCAGCAGTTGCTACAGCGTTAGCTGAGATTACAATAGATAATCTTCTTTCTTTTAGCTCTGCTTCTGGTGTAACAACATTGCTATCAAGTATAGATCTGAATAGACTAATGGCTATTGCTTCAACATCTGCCATTACTACCTCTACTTCAAGCATTGCTTTACCACGAACAATGTGTATATCAAGTACTTCAGGCTTAACTACAAGTTTATCTACTATAGCTTTAAATAGGGTAATGGAATTATTGAGTACTTCAAGTGCTCAATCTTCAACATCAGGAATAGATATAGTAAGGGCTATTGAAATTGCAAGTACGGCTGCTGTTGTTTCAGTATTAGCAGCAGTACACTTATATGGTGGAGGCATTGAGTTTTCAAGTGTTGTAGCGGTAGAGACAGCACTATCAGAAATAACACTTGATTGGGTATTGTCCGGTGGACTTACTGAAGTTCTTGACGATACATATATAAGAAAAATTCTTATGAATAATATAAGTGACATTACTTCTGTCAAAGATTTCACACAAGCCCGGAAAGTATTAGATAAAACATATTACAGAAAGGCTTTAAAAAAGTAGGGAGAAGAATATGGGATCAATTGGTAACTATTTAGAAGACGAACTCCTTGACCATGTGCTTAAGGTTGGATCATACTCACAACCAACAATTTATGTTGCACTGTCAACAGCAGATCCGACTGATGATGCGTCTGGTATTGCAGAACCCTCTGGGAATAACTATGCACGTAAGGCTCATGCAACATGGAATACTGCTGCTTCCCGGGCAATAACAAACGATGGTGCTATCACGTTCAATCAAGCATCAGGATCATGGGGTACAATATCACATTATGCAATTTATGATGCTGCGACTGATGGTAACATGCTTGCTCATGGTGCTTTAAGCTCATCAAAAGCTATTGTTAGTGGTAATACACCATCAATACCTGATGAGGATATTGAAGTATCATTCAGTGCTGGGGGTATCTCAGACTACCTTGCTAATGAGTTGCTTGATCACGTTTTTGGTGTTGGTGCATATACTGTTCCAACAAACCTTTATATATGCCTGTGTGATGCAGCACCTACAGACTCATCTACAGGCAGTACTATTTCAGAACCCTCTGGGAATAATTATTCAAGGCTTAACGAGAACACATGGGATGCAGCGTCAGGTGGTGCGACAGCAAATACAGGAGACTCAACCTTTGCTACACCGTCCGGCTCATGGGGTGAAATTACACACTCAGCTATTTGTGATGCATCATCTGATGGTAATATGCTCTTTTGGGCCACAGCCACTCCAAATCAAACACCGGATAATGGTGATACTGTTAAGTTTGCTGCTGGTGAATATGATATTACGTTAGCATAAAGGATAGATTATGTATACTGTATATGAGGATAGAGATAACACTTTTTCACTACAGCTTTTGAAGAACGGTGTGAAGCTGACCTCTGATGAGATGGACGCAATCACAGAGGTTAGTATTATTGTTGATGGTACTGAGTACCTTAGCTCAGAGAATGATGACTTTGCGGATACCTCTACACGAAAGTCTGAGGGAGTTGTAACGCTACAGCTTGGAGCATTACTTGACGCACCGATAAGGGATACAAAGGCTGAGATTGTAATCTATGATGCCAGTAACACAAACGGTATTATCTGGGATACGATTGACCTTAAAGTTGTTGATGTAGGATAAGGGGAAAATATGGTTACACCAAATAGAGAAGAACAAGCCCAGTACAACAAGGGTTTTGATGATGCTATGGAGGCTGATAAAAGCCCTGACGTTAATACAGTATACTCTGAGTATAGTTCGCCTCTTGGACAAAAGCTAAACAGGCTATTTAAAACTGCTGAAAGTAACAGACAGTTGGTTGAAGATAGATGGCTTAAAGATCTTAGACAGTACCGTGGAGAGTATGATCCAGAGATCCTTGCGAAGCTTCATCCAAAAAGATCTAAGGCATTCTTAAGCTTTACGAGATCAAAGGTAAAGACGGTTACTTCAAGAATGACCGATCTATTATTCCCTGCTAACGGAAAGAAAAACTGGGGAATTCAACCTACTCCTATTCCAGAGCTATCTCCTGAAGTGAAACAGAATATAATGGAACAGATCCAACAGCTATCACAATCAGGACAATTACCAAGTCAAGAGCAGATAATGAGGATACTTAACGATGAGGCTAACAGACGATCTGATAATATGCAGAAGGAAATGGAAGACCAGCTTGCTGAGTTAGCGTATCGTGATATTATCAGGAACTGCATTCACTCTGGTGGTATATATGGAACTGGTATTCTTAAAGGGCCACTCGCTAAGGAAAAGATTGCTAAGAGATGGTTTCCTGATGGGAAAGGAAACTGGGTAACTGTAGAGATTCCTTCAATGCTTCCTTACTGTGAGTTTGTGCCTATCTGGGATATTTATCCAGACATGTCTGCAAGAAAGTCAGAAGACATGAGGTATATATTCCAAAGGTATTCAATGAACCGTAACCAACTGTACGAGTTAGGGTTAAGGTCTGACTTCAACGGAGATGCTATAAACGCTTACTTAAAAGCCTACCCGGAAGGTGACGCATCGTATAAGACTCACGAAGAGCAGTTACGAGCCATGGCCTCAGGCCCTGAGACAACGTCTTCACAAGAACACGAACAGCTTGGTGCTGGTGGCCCTGTGTATCGTACTGGTAAGTTTGAAGTCCTTGAGTACTGGGGATTCTTAAGCTCAAAGGATATAATTGCACTTGGAATAGATATACCAGAAGAACAGCTTGGTCTTGAATTTGCTGCTAACATCTGGATGATCGGTGATGTTATAGTAAAGGGAATTATGTCTCCATTACGTGGTGTAACCTTTCCTTATCACTTCTACTACTACGAGAAGGATGATACAAGTATATTTGGAGAGGGTATACCAACAATAATGAGGGATGTTCAAACACTGCTTAATGCTGCTATTCGTGCTATGCTTGACAATGCTGCTATATCAGCAGGGCCAATCATTGAAGCGAACATGAACTTACTTGAACCCGGTGAAGATCCTACAGACTTATTTCCATTCCGGGTATTCAAGAGGGATGGTGTTGGGCTTGAAGCACAACAGAATGCTATCACTGTACATACACTACCATCATATACACAGGAGTTCATGTTGATGGTTAATATGTTTGTAGACCTTGCTGACGAAGTAACAACAACGCCAAGGTATCTTGCCGGAAATGATCAAATGGGTAAGAGTGGTGGTGCTCAACGTACAGCCTCAGGCCTATCGATGCTTATGAGTGCTGCTAACATAACACTTAAAGATCAGGTAAAGAACTTTGACGATGGTATTACCGTACCATTCATAAAGGGGCTTTACTTCTGGAACATGCAGTTTAATTATAAGCCAGATATAAAAGGTGACTTTGAAGTTGACGCTAAGGGTAGTTCATCACTTATCGCAAAAGAAGTAATGTCAGAACACTTGAATACGTTCTTGCAAGCCACAACAAACGATATTGATATGATGTACATTAAGCGTGATAACCTTCTGCGTGAGGTTGTTAAGAACCTTGACCTTGATGCCCTTGACCTTATTAAGTCACGTGATCAGGTTAAGATTGAACAGAAACAGCGAGACATGATGGAAGAGAAAATGCGTGAATTTGAAATGGCAATTGCTTGGATGAAGGCAGCATCTGGTGGACATATGCAAGGTATGCCTCCAATGCAGCAAGGTGCTGCACAATCAGGTATGCCGGAAGGACAACCAATTGCGTAATCGATTACAGCAAGAGTACCATACTAAAGCGTTTGGACTCTTCATAACACACTTTGAAAACCTTCTAAAAACTACGAGAGAAAAGCTTGAAGTTGCGGAAGGTAATGAAATATATAAGCTACAAGGAGAGGCCAGAATTCTGAAACTTCTTCTTAAGCTAAAAGAGAACCGTGAGACTAAGTTCTCAAAGTTTGATGGAGGATTTGGTTAAAAATTTTTGGCCCAAGTGACTTATAAGTGAGTTACAAGGACACCAAGGAGGATGTAATGCCTAAGACAGACGAAGATAAAGAGTTTGAAAAGTATTTTGAAGAAGCCGTGGCAAGTGACGATCCTAACGTCAACCCCACAAAAGATCCTGTAGAGGATGATTCTAAAGATAAGGATACTCCTAAACAGGAACCTGACCCAGAACCGGAACCTGATCCAGAGCCTAATGAAGACTTAGACCCTGATCCTGAACCAGAGCCTGATCCTGACAAAGACAAAGATCCTGAACCAGAGCCTGAGCCAGAGGTTAATTGGGAGGCTAAGTTCCATGAGGTTGATGGAAAGCTAAAGGAAGCTTTAGAAGAAATCAAGAAGATGGAACACAAGATGTCTTCATGGGAAGGCCGGATTCGAAAGGCTAACGAGCGTGCTAACATAGCAGAGCAAGAGTTAGCAGAAGAAAGAAAATCATCGAAAAAGAAGGAACCGTCCGATGACGATACTCCTTCTGAGGATGATAAACTTCTGGAAGACTTTCAAGAAGAGTTTCCAGAACTTGTTAAGCCATTAACTATAATGGCTAAAAAATTAGCGGAGCAAATTGCAGACGAGCGATTAGGAGCAGTTGCCCCCACTGTTGAAGATATAAAGAAGAAACAGGAAATGGACGCTGTAGATAAGTTCTTTGCACCTGTCTACGATGCTCATCCTGACTGGAAGAATCTTTACGATTCTGGAAAACTTCAAGAGTGGATAGACACACTTCCCCCTCTACAGCAAAGGGTTTTCAACGAAGTTGTTGAGAACGGCTCTCAAGCTGAGATTATTGAGATGTTTGACACCTATAAAGAGGCTGTCAACCCTACTTCTGAAAATAAGCCAACTAAGAAACCTGATACTGGAGAAGTAGATAAAGGCTTGAAAGACATCGTTGCTGTTCCCGGCAGATCACCCGGGCCACCTGATAAGAAGGTGGCAGATAAGGATGATTATGACGCTGGCTGGAAAGACGCTATCTCCACAGGTTAATGGAGGTAACATATAATGGGTACTACTACATACGGAGATATTTCTCCACGTACTGCTGCTTTCGCAGTAAAGGAACTTCTGAAAAGAGGTATGCCTTATCTAATCTTGGAAAAGTTTGGTCAATCCAAACCTCTTCCATCTAACAGTTCAAAGACTATCAAGTTCCGTAGATACTTTTTGGACACAACACTAACTGAGATCGGAACAGGCGTATATAATCCTAAGGATTATTTCTCTGACGATCCAACAAGTCAATTCGATCCTACAGCTAAGACACTTAGCGAAGGTGTAACACCATCAGCTACTGCTCTGGAACACGCAGACGTAGAAGCTACACTGGTACAATATGGTGACCTTACAACTATCACAGACATTGTGATGGATACACACGAAGACCCTGTCTTCAAGGAAGCCATTGACATTCTTGGTGAGCAAGCAGCCATCATTGTTGAAAAGGCACGATTCAATATACTTAAGGCTGGTACTAACGTTGTGTATGCTAATGGTTCAGCGAGAGCTTCTGTTAACACAAAGTTCTCTGCTAAGGTTCAACGTCAAGTGACACGTACACTTAAGCGTCAGCTTGCTAAACCGATTACGTCAGTTATTCGTTCTACACCTTCTTACGGTACAGAAGCTGTAGCACCTGCGTTCGTTGCTGTATGTCATCCAGATCTTGAGTATGACTTACGTGCATGTACTGGTTTTGTACCTGTGGAAAAATATGGAAACATATCTCCATGGGAAGGCGAAATTGGGAAGATTACGGATGTTAGGTATGTCCTATCAACAATCATAGAACCATGGTCTGGTGGTGGAGCAGGTTCAGGAACTAACGTGATTGAAACAAGCTCTGTTGCTGACGTTTATCCTATTCTTTACTTTGCCCGGGATGCTTTCGGTATGGTAGCCCTGAAAGGTAAAGACGCTATCGTTCCTATGGTTGTTAACCCAAGTCCAAGTGACTCTGACCCATTGGCCCAACGTGGACACGTTTCATGGAAAGCCCTGACAACTACCATCATACTTAATGATGCGTGGATGGCACGTGCTGAGGTAGCTTGCACGGATGACGATGACCAAACATAATCATCGTTAGTTAGTTAGTATACTGGATGGAAGGTAACTCCCCACCTTCCATCCGGTTATTTCAATGGGGATAATTTGATACACCCACTTTATGTGACAGTGCCAAAGGAGAGAATATGAGTAAAGAATTTGATAAAGTATTAGAAGGCAAAAAAGAATCCAAAAAGGATGCACCTAATTACTGGAAGATGAAGGATGATCAGATTAAGGAAATAATTGAGAATCGAGCACTACCTTATGACCTTGAATCCTTTGATAGAAAGACAGCCATTACAGCACTACAGATTAGTGATATTTATCTTGGACACGCAAAAGAGGCCCTTGAAGAAACAGAGGATGGAGAGGTTGTAAAGACCATGCGTCAGCAAGGTTATGTTAAGGTTCGGTTTCATAACACGTCTGATAATGATATTCCTTACATATTTATTGGGCTTAATAGTAAGGCCTACTATATCCCTAAGGAACAAGACATTTGGATTCCAAGAGTACTACTTGATTCAGTAATCAAGGATGCTATTGAGTATAGAGCACAGACCAAAAAGGTTAATGGAAAAATGGTTCAGGTTACAAGACCATTCCAACGCTTTCCTTATACGATGCTTAATTACTAAGGAGAAGTATTATGACAGTTGCTGTCAATGATATTGTAGATAAAGTAGAATTAGTACTGCAAGATACTACTAATGTTCGATGGGCTGCTGCTGAGTTAGTTAAGTGGTTAAACGATGCACAAAGAGAAATTGTCAAAGAGAAACCTGAAGCGAACGTTACTACTACTGCTGTACAATTATCTGCAGGAACAAAGCAAGCGTTACCTACAGGTGGCCTTATCCTTATAGACGTAATTAGAAATATGGGAACTGATGGAACAACTGCTGGTAATACTATTAGAATTATAGATAGAAGAATACTTGATGCTAACGTTCCAGACTGGCATAATACAAAGTATGCAAAACAGTATGTTAATAACTATACTTACGATGAAAATAATCCGTTAGTATATTTTGTAACACCACCATCTGATGGTAACAATTATATTGAGATTGCATACTCATATACTCCTTCAGCAGCATCAGCAGGAGGAAATATTGGACTTGCTGATATTTATGAAACATCAATAATTGACTTTATGCTTTATCGTGCGTACTCAAAGGATGCTGACTTTGCTCCTAATGCTACACGTGCTATTCAGCATTATCAAGCATTCTTAATATCCCTTGGACAGCAGGACAAGGCAGAAAAACTATTCGATCCTAACATAGGACTACACCCATATAGGAAACCGGGATCGGCAACCACTACTACAACTAAAACAACAAGTGCAGAGTAAGGGGTAAGCTATGATTGAACTAAGTGAATTTGAAAGACACGTACTACCAGAAGTTATAGGTTGCCCAAGCAGTGTTATCGAACAAGCCGTAGTCCAATCTATTATTGACTTTGCGGAACATACATGGATCTTTACGAAGAGCTTTAACACAACACTTACTTCAAGCGACATAGAGGATTCTATTAACGATTATGTTGACTTTGACGTAAGCCAGTATGTTACTGATAAGAATGTAATAGCTATTAAGGAACTGAGGATAGACGGTCTTGAGTGGAGGCTTAAGTATATATCCCTTGAGGATGAAACAAGCTACATGGATTATCTAAGGGAAGAGAACCAAAAGGTCTTTTCGTTTCCAGATACAGGAACTGTAAGAATACATGAGCTTGAGTCTGGTGAGGAAGTATACTTAGAGGTTGTATATAAGCCAACCTACGGTATCACAGAAATTGATAACGTTATATACTATGACTGGCTGGACGCTATAGCCTCAGGTGCTAAGGCAAGGCTAATGCTTATGCCTAACCAGCCATGGACAAACACAAAGATGGCCTCTTACTATGAGGTTATGTTTAGAGGCTTTATGGCACAGGCTAAGCAGAAGATACAGCAAAACTATACGGATGAACCAAACAGGGTAAAGTGGAGAAGGTTCGGAGAATAATATGGAGAGACTTCTTTTAAAAGCGTTTCAAGGTAGAGTGCCTAAGTTATCCGATAAGTTACTTGCTGCTAATCAAGCAACTCTTGCTACTAACGTAGATCTTAGGTCTGGTGAGATACAGCCGTTAAAAGCACTCAATCAAGCAGAAACAACATACGATGCGGATACTTTAAGTGCTTATCCAATAGACACAGAAATGTTTAGCTCCACATCCGACTGTGACTTTGTTGAGCATGATGTGTCCGGTACACCAGTTTTAATAGTGTCTGATGGTGCAGCATATCCAAAGCAGTATACGGATGCTTTATATCCATCAGATCATAGAAGGCTTGGTGTTGTAGCCCCAACAGAAACAATGACAATTACCTTTAACACTATTGGTGGTATCTCTTCTACAGAAATAGGTGCTACCGTTTCTTATTGTTATACATACATTACTGGTTGGGGCGAAGAGTCAGCACCATCCCCTGCTACTGCTGCAGTGGATGTACAAGAGAACCAATATATATCATTATCTAACATTGAAACACCTACTGCTGCTAATAAGAACAACGTTACAGCTATAAGAATCTATCGTTTAAATACAGGTCTGACTGGTGCTAAATATCAGTACCTTGATGAGATCGATGATCAAGAGACAACGTATGACGATTATGATGAAGGAGTTGGCCTTAACGAAGTAGAGGATGATACACTACAGTCAGAGGATTGGGATGAACCACCCAGTGATCTTGCAGGTATCTGTAAGTACGCTAACGGTATGCTTGCAGGGTTCTCTGGAAACTCTCTATACCTTTGTGAACCATACATCGTGTATGCTTGGCCCGATGAGTATGTCATAGACTTTGACTCTGACATCGTTGGGATTAAGCCATACAACAACAGTATAGTTGTGTGTACAGAGTCTGAGACTTATGTAGTTACCGGAACTTCACCTGAGAATATGATCCCAATTCCAACTAACGTTGATCAGGTATGTGTTGCTAAAAGGTCGATGATCGAAACACAGATTGGTGTTATCTATGCAAGCCCTGATGGGTTAGTGCTTGTTGACTCATCATCAGCATCACTAATTACACCAGACCTTATTACTAAGGAGGCATGGCAAGCACTTACACCAGCCAACCTTATATCATTCTGGTATGATAATATGTACGTTGGATTCTGGTCTGGCACTGATACAGGATTTATGTTTATAGACGATACATGGATCGATCTTGATTTAGGATCATCTGGAACTGTCGAAGGTGGTTATATTGATAAGTCAACTGACAAGCTACACCTTATTATGGACAGGACAACATACGCTTATCTTGAATCGTTCAATGATCATGCTACTAACTACTTAGCCTATACATGGCAGAGTAAAATATTTGACTTTGACTTTCCAAGCTCATTCTCATGTATGAAGCTTAAAGGTACAATGACCGGGAACGTAACGGTTACTGTTTATGGTGATGGTGGTTCAGTGTCAGCACAGTCAATTGCTGATCAGCTAATGCATCGTCTTCCCGGGGCATCACGTTACCATGATTTTTATGTGAAGGTTGCTTCAGCAGCCGGAACTACAAAAAGAACAATAGAGAGTATGCTCTTTGCAGCTTCACCAGAAATGTTAAGGATGGGATAGTATGCCAGTAACAACTTACCCTACAAGTGAAAATCAGGACTGGTATGTTCCAATTGGAAAACTACAGATTGGAAATGACACCTTAGTACAGAATGCACTACAGGCTATACAAGAGTCTCTTGAGAACCTTGCTGGTATCCGTGGGGATGGTAGAACCAGTTTAGTCACTGTTGGTGATTTACTTGATGAGCAGTACTTAGACTCACTAACTCAGATTGATAGTACGTCTGTAACAACCTACGTAGCTCAGCCGGGTGATTATGTTTGGGGCAACTCCCCTCCACCACCTACTAATTTACATAGGGTTACATATGATAATGATGGATTAACAGCACCATGGTTCCACCACCTTGAGTGGACTAATCCATCAGTACTGGATAATGTGTACTACATTGAAGTATGGGCCTCAACTATAAACGATCCAAACTCAGCAGAACGTGTAGCAATAGTAACACCACCAAAGAGTGATATAATGATCTATGGTGTAATGTTCAGTGTAGACTACTACTACTGGGTAAGGTCAGTATCGTATGGTTTTAAGTATTCTACATGGGAGCCAAACCCAGACACTGTCGGTGGATATTTAGTATATGGTCAAGACTCTGTTGGTGAAACGATTGATGGAATTATTCGTGCACTTGCAGGAGAAAATCCTCCGGCTTGGGATTCATCAGTTACATATAGTGTTGGTGATACTGTGGCTGTTACTGACGGTGAATCACTTAGAAAGTATCGCTGTATAGCTGAAAGCACTGATGATGAGCCACCAAACACAACATACTGGGAACGATTCGGAATACTAATGGAGGGTGAGGTTGATGGTACTTCTGTAGTTGGTATCGATGGTAACCTTGTAGTTGATGGCACTATTCTTGCCAGACACATTGTAGCGGATGCTATTGAGTCAGCCCACATTAAGGCAGGAGAGATTGTTGTATCACATATTGGGGATACTTCTGCTATACTTAACGCTAACCAAATTTGGGGAGAAGTTGCAAATAGGCCAATAGTGCCTGATGATGGTAGTCTTGTTGGATATTGGCCTTTTGAAGAAGGCTCTGGAACTGAAACTATAAATGCAACTGGTGATTCTGACAATAATGGTACACTCTATAATACACCTACTTGGAGTTACGGAGTATCAGGTGGTGGTTTAAACTTTAATGCTGGAAATAGTGAATATGTTGAGTGTGGTAATGATTCAAGTTTATCATTCACAAATAACGGAACGTTCAGTATTTCTGTTTGGGTTGAACCAGACGATATAACGGCTTCATGGAGAAGGGGTATAGCAAAGAGGGAAGTATATAATACCAGTGGTTGGAGGTTTGGTTTTAATAGTACTGGTTACCCTATGTTTTGGACTGATCAATCTGGTGGAACACTTTCTGTTACATCGGATACAGCACTTACACAAGATGCATGGAACCATATTGTTGTTACTTATGATAATCAACAGTGTTATATTTATTTGAACGGTGAACAGGTAGGTTCTGGTACAGGTACTTATGTTGCTGCTGCTGCTACTTTACGTATTGGTGATGCTACTTCTGAGTACTTTGATGGAGGCTTGGATGAGTTCAGAATGTATAGTAGAGCATTAACAGCAACTGAAGTTGATGCCTTATACCGTAACCCATCAGGGAACGAATCAGCATATAGATCTTGGGAGTCAGTTGTAGGAACAAATAAACCGGAAGACGGTGCTGATGTTACTGCAGGTTTAATCAATGGTAATGCAGCACCATCAGGTGCTGGTTTATACTTAGGTGCTGATTACATGGGCTACTTTGACTCTTCTAACTGGAAAACATACATAGACAGTTCTGGTAATTTTTATCTTGGTGGTGCATCTGGCCCACTCCAGTGGGCTGCTGGAACCTCAACGCTTACAATTGGATCTGGTGCAAAGGTTGGTAGTGAAAATGTGACAGCAGGTTATGTAGCTGGTTGGGCACACTCAAGCGACTACACAAAGATTGATGGTGGTGATATTTATGCAAACACAGTCACTGCTTCAGCTATTGCTGCAAACACTATTACTGCTGATCAGATAGCTGCTACTACAATCACGGCTGCTGAGATTGCCTCAGGAACAATAACAGCAACACAGTTAAAGGGAACTGATTTTGGTACACTGACAATTTCTTCTGGAAAGGTTAAGATTAACACAACAGATGCTTTAGAAATTGCAGCATCAGGAAATATGAAGGTTGTTGCTGGTGCTGATATTCAACTTGTTGGTGATAACTCTAATCCGGGCCTTCTTAATTTCACTGGAAGTGGTACAAATATTCAGGTTGGATTAAACGCTGCAGGATCAACATTTTCTCTAAACCCAACAACAGATGGTGATTGTACAATATATTTTGGAACAGATTCAATGAGGTTTAGTTATATTTATCTTTGGGGTGAAACCAGAGGACAGATTGGTGCTAAGAATGACTCTTATGGATACGCTGTTACTTCAGCTATGTCAGATTCTACTTCTGTTAGGGCTGGTTTTAACCTACACGATAATAGTGATCTTTATTTCTTAACGTATACAAATCAGTATACAACAGAGCCAACACTGATGCCAAATACACATGGTGATCAGGATGTAGGTAGAGCAAGTTACTATTGGGGTGATGGTCATTTTAATGATATAAATACAATCGCTGATTACTATCATCTTGATGAGTATGACGATCTTGCAGAACTACATAAGATAAAAGGCAGTGGAAATAGGTGTGACTATAATGGTCTTGAAATAATTGACGATGATACATTACCTGACTTCCTTATTTCTAAAGCAAGACGTACTGGAAAACCACAAAAAGATAAGGGTATAAATGTAGAAAAAAAGGGTGAGAATTTGATAGACCCTGATGGTAAACCATTTCTTTCTCTTAGTGCTGTCATATCACATCTTTGGGGATGTGTAAGACAATTAGATAATAAGCATGAAGACAGTGTGCAAACTGTAGCTAAACGATTAACTGAACTTGAGGAAAAAATAAATGGCAAAAAAAACTAATAAGAATAAACCGAAAGCAGAACCACAAAAGGTAATTGATCCTAAACAATCTGGTGGTATACCTGTTGATGTACTATTGAAGTTTTATGCAGAGGCTGAACTTAAGGTTAAGATCTATGAGCAAACTATAGTTACATTACAAGAACAAGTTAGAGCACTGAAAGAAGAACTAAGTGGCAAAAAAAAGTAATATGGAAATAATACCATATACAAGTGTTGATGGTATAAGGACTTTTAAAGATTCTTTTATAAAGGGCCTGTATAATAAAATCATAGAGCATGGTCATGGGCACATATTTGATAATAGCAGGATAGACAGTGCTAATGATTTTCTTTATGTTATGAAAACAAACAGTAGCCTTTTTATACTTCACTTAAATAAAGAACCAGCAGCTATAGCTTGGTTGAATCGTGTAGAAACAAAGACTGCAAGGTGTCACTGGTGTACAGTAAAAGATATAAGTACACGTGATGCTATAAGGTTAGGTAAGTACTTTTTACGATATATAATGTCTATTAAAGCTAATAACGAATACCTATTAAACGTCATAACAGGGTATACACCAATTAGTAATATTAAAGCAATCAGGTTTGCTAAACTAATAGGCATGACTATCGTTGGCAGAATACCATACTTATCATGGAATGAAAAAAAAGGTAAGAGTGAAACCTGTGTAATTAGCTATTACGTAAGGGGCAAAGATCATGAGGATTTATAATAAAGTCGTACTTGATATTGATACATTAAGTGTAATCGAAGAAGATTCGTTCGAATATTTCGGTGAGGTAGCACAGTGCAAGGATGGAACAAGTAAAACTACAGTTACTAATGAGGTTGATAAAGAGTACAATGCACGTATGGCTGCCATTGCTGAAAAACAACAAGAACAGTCTGATGCTTACTTTGAATACTGGGAAACAACCTATAAGCCATACGAAGAGGCACAAATTACAGCTAACTTAGAGCTTCTTCCATTTGAGGTTGACACACAGCTTGCTACGCTTGAAGCCCAGAAAGCAACTGCCGAAGGAATCCTTGAGCTAACACCATACGAGGTTGGCTATAGGAAAGAGTGGCTTGAGTCTGAGATAGACCTTATTCCACAAAGGCACGCAGTATCATCTGAGTTCTATGAACAGGCACTTTCAGGTATTAATGTTAAAAGTAGAATGGATACGGCTGCTGCTGATGTTGCTCAATCATTATCTGGTGCTGAATCTGCAGCAAGAAGATCGGCAGCAAGAATGGGCCTTAACGTAAGTAGTGGACGTATTGCAGATATGCTTAAAACAAGCTCTCTTGACCGTGCCCGGGCTACAGGACTTGCACGTAACGTGTCAAGAGTAAACGCAGAGGCTGAAAACTTCCAAAGACTTGCTACTGCTGAACAGCTTATAGGCCTTGACAGACGAGCAGGAGCATAAGGAGGATATAATGGCTGGACTATCTGGATTAAACTTAAGAGGGGTACAAGGAACTGGTGTTCGTGGCCTCTATCAACCAAAAGACCCTAAGGAGGCTGCATCTAATACGCTTGCACAGGCATCCCGAACACTTGCAAGTATGTCTCAAAAGGGAACTAAAACATCAGAAACACAAGCACCCGGGCACACGTTTGGTGGCGGTCTTATGTCAGCAATGGGTGGTGCCGCTGCTGGTGCCAGTATTGCATCCATGGCAACAGGAGCAAAGATGGGTAGCAGTTTAGGTTGGTGGGGTGCTGGTATTGGTGCTGGTGTTGGGCTGTTAGCATACTATATGAGTTAAGGAGATTATCATGGTCGATGAATACGGAAGACCAACATTTAACGATTGGATGGGAATAGCAAATAGTGTTAGGTCACTTGTAGGAATGAATAAAGATATTCAGGATATGCAAACTAACAGTGCAACAAGTGAATACCTTTCCGCTTTAGAAAAAGATAAAAACTTTGATGCATCAAAGATTGAAGGACACGATGGTAGGGCATGGGCTGCTGCACAGAAGATCCATGGTGAAATTGAAAACCAAAAGATGGACTTAAACGTTAAGCGATACAACGCAACTATGCTTGCACTTCAAAGACAAACAGCCCAAGCTACGGTCGAGATTAATTCTACAAAGTCACCAGATGGTAAAGTTATAGAATCGAAACGTGGTCAGTATAATAAGGCCCTTGAGAACCTTATAAAGCCAAACTATAATATAATTAATAATGGATTTAAGATAGTTGATTTTAACCATAGTAATAGCACTATGCGTGTTGTGAATGAGATTACTGGTGAAATTCATAAGGAACCTATTCCACAAGAGTCTGCAGTTAGAAATATAATTGGAACGTACTTTGAATTTAAAGGTGACGTTCCGGGTATATCAAAAGAGGGTGCCAATAAGTTTTTTAAATACATGACCTATAATGATGAAAAGTGGAGACAGGATAATCTTGAAGCAAGAAAGAATGCTACAGTATTTACTAACGGAAAGGGTAGGAGAATACTTAGTTTTAATCAGTACGATTATATTGGAGCACGTGGTGGTGGTGTAAAGACAGTATATGCTGAACCCGGTACAGGTAATGAATGGGAAGGTGAGGAAGGCCAAAAGTACCTTGAGGATAATGGCTTTAAGAGCTATGAGGAACAAAAGACTGTTGCTGGTATTGATAAAGCTAAGTCTGAGGCTGAGTATAATCGAAGTGGCCTGAAAGGATTAACACCAAGACAAAAAGAGATTAAGAAGATTGCAGAAAAAAATGGTGTTTCTTGGGATGAAGCTGAACAAGAGTATGAGTCAAAATTCCTTAAAAAGTATGCAGATAAGGAAAACTATAAAAGGTATCTTGAAGAATTAGAGTATCCTCCTTATGACGAAAACACACCTGAATATACAGAGTGGGTAAAGGGCTTAAGAAAAAAACATAGCCTTACAGAGTTCTTTGCTCAAAAAGAAAAAATAAAAGTAACCGACAGTAAAGGTAATCAGATCGAGAATACTAAAAAGGTTACTAAGGGTAAAACCTTTAAAGGCCCTGACGGTAAGTCTTATAAGAAAGTATCAGCCACAGTACTTGAAAGTACTGACGGAAGTGTTCGATACGAAAAGAATAAAGAAGGAAAATGGAAAAGGGTAGCCTCTGAAAAAACTACTGAAGAACCAAGAGGCATATCTAACATGCCATTCTAAGAGAGGTCTAAATGACAGATCTACCTGATGGATTTACAGTTGAGGAAGAAGATCTTCCAGAAGGATTTGCAGCGAGTGATGATGACTTACCTGAAGGATTTGAACCTGCTGAACGTGGGTTCTTTGAACAAGAAACCTTTACACGGATAGGTCAAGCACTCGACAAGGGAGTTGGAGATGTAGCTACTGGTATAGCTGGTGGAGCAGCACAGGCATTCCGAGGCCCTGAAGGAGAGAAGAAGAAACCTGAATGGATCGAAAGACTTAGATCGTGGGGTAAACAGTTTGAAGATCCTCAGGGTGAATCATCTGGTATAGTTGAAGATGCTGTCGTTGGTATGGCTACGTATGCAGCACCGATGATTGCTACTGCTATTAATGCACCTATCGGTACTGGATTAACCTTTGCTGCACTGTACGGTCAAAAGAACGAAGAGCTTCTTGATCGTGGTATAGACGAACAGGTTGCTAATGAGGCTGCTTTACTTCATGCTATCACATCAACACCTGCAGAAATGGCTGGTAACCTTTTGGAACTTGGTGCTCTAAAGCGTGTTATAAAACACCTTGGCACTAAGGCTAAAATTGGAGATCGTTTATTTGATATAATAAGGGCAATTGGTACTGGTGCTTTAGGTGAAGCAGGTGAAGAGGGTATACAAGCATACACTGAGGTATGGGCTGACCTGTACGCTGCTAATCCTAATGCTACAAAAGAAGAACTCTACAAGATGTGGGATGAGTATACAGATAGTGAGGAGTTCAAGGAACAACGAAACCGTGCTATGCAGACAGGTGCTGTAGGTGGTGCTCTTATTCCGGGTGCTGGTGTTGTTATTAGTGGCCCTGCTAATGCTGCCGATTACTTTGAAGAAAGAAAACAAAAGGTATACGAAAAGCTTAGAGCTACAAAGGAACAGATAGAAGAGTATGAGGCACATCCTGATAAGGTTAAGGAGCCTAAAGATCTCGATGAAATGTTTGAAGAAGAAGAGGAGCTTCAAACAGGCGAAAGACCAAAACAAGACACTGTAACAGAGACTGGTACAGGTAAAAAGGTAGCAGAGGTAGTTGAATCTCCAAGCACAGCCGAAGCCGGAATTACGCTTGAACAGTACGAAAGACAGAAACAAGTACAGAAAACAGAGAACCAAGTCCTTGCTGCACAACAGTCACGTCAGGCTGAAATGAACGCTGAGATGGCAAGAGAGGCACGTCATGCTGGTGAAAGACAGGCAAGTGAGGATAGGTTAAAGCGTGAGAATGCTCAGGCAGTCCTTGAACAGGCTAAGACTGAACAGTTAGATCACTTTATCAACCACATTAACGAATCTGACGGTAATGCACTTGACGCTGTTGATGATATTTCAAGACAGATCCAAGAGGCCGGAGAGAGTCCTGCTAAGTCTAAGGGATTAGATAAGGCACGTGACCTGTTAATATCTGACTCTGAAAATATTGGTACTCTTAAGTTAGCACGATGGAATATAAGGTCACTTATCAACCATGCTGATCCTAAGGTACAGGCCGTAGGACAACGAGTATCTGGTATTCTTACAGATCGTATTGATCACTTAGAAGCAACAAAGATCGCAAAGGAGCAAGGTAAGGAAGAGGGAACTATAGCTGGTAAAAAGGCTGGTAAGGCACAGGTGAAGTATGAAGAAAGAAAAAGATCATACAAACAACCAGTTCAAGAAGATGCTGCTGAACGAGAAGATCTACAAAGAAAAATTGTTCAGAACCGTCCTACTGTCTCCAAACTCCAAGCTCAAGCGAAAGCTGCAGCGAAGAAAAAGAGAACTGAATCTGAGAAGAGACTTGCAGAAAAAGCTAAAAAACGCTCAGCAGAAAAGGCTAAACTTATCGGAGAAAAGTTAACTACACGTGCTCAGGTCAAGGAAACCTATCGTGAGGCCCTGCAGCGTGGTAGAAAGAAACGCTTGGCAGAACAGGTAGAGGCCCTGAGACAAAAGGGTAAACAGAAGCTTACCGAAGAAGAAAAGCTTAGCAGTAAAGCTAAAATGAAGGTTGCTGATATTGATAGTGTTAGCTCTGTCCTAACTAAGCGTGATGAGTTAGTGCGTAAGGCTAAGACTCCTGCTCAGAAACAAAAGGTCATCGATGACTTTAAGCCTCTGTTTAGAAGACTGAAAAAACAAGGTAAGATCCGTTATGCCAAATCTTCACTATCAGAGAGCGTAGTTAAAAAGGTTAATGAATCCGTTCCCGGGCTATTAAAATATGATGGTACATGGGAAGGGGTTGGTGAACAGTTTACAACCTATAAGCCAGTTGGAACAATGAAGGCCGGACAAACCTTTATCATACCTCAAGGCGAAGATGTTAGCATTGAGTCTATGAACAAAGCACTTGACAGGCTTCAAACTAACCATGAGGTTAAGGAAACTGACAGGGTACAGGTGAGGTACGCCAAGAGTTCTAAGCCAGCACCTAAGCTGAAGCACAAGATAATTCAGAATGCAGTTAAGCCACTCACAGATATTATGGGTTCACGTGGCCTAACCACTAAAGTTCTAAGGAATCCAAGCGAACTACCTAAAAAATACTCTGATGCTAAGCTGTCTAAAGAAAAGGGTATGAAAACCCCTGATGGAAAGGTCTTTCTATTTTCTGATAACCTTGTAGACACTAATGAAGCTATTGCTATTTGGATGCATGAGCATATTGGTCATGAGGGCTTAAAGAAATTCTGTAAGTCTAACGATATTGACTTTGATCAGTTAATGTTATCTGTTCACGATGTTGTTAAAGATCTACCTGAATATACTCAGATGAAAAAAATATATGGGCCTGAGCTAAAGAACCTTAAGCCAGAAGAGGCACGCATATATCTTGCAGAAGAGTTTATGGCCCATCGTGCTGAGGGTCTTGATCCAGTTAAAAGAAAAACGATCTGGACAAGAATAAGAGACTTCATTAATAATTGGCTGCAAAGGGTATTTAAAACTGGTAGAACGCCAGAGCTTAACCTTAAACAGATAGATCTTATACTTGAAGCTGCAAAGAGCCATTACATGTATGGAGAGCTTAGACAGTTTAACGAGTTCCAAAGACCAACAAATAAATATGTGGATACCGTTAAATACATGATGGATAAGCATCCTAAGGCAGTAACATGGTATCAGAACCATCAAAAATTAGTAGCAGAAAAGTTTGGTGATGACGCTGGTATATTTAATATACTGCTTGCACTAACCTCACCGGGTGGGCGTGTAAGTACAAATGCTAAGTGGGCTACTGAAACATATTTATACCTACAGGGTAAACTTGATATGCCAAGATCAAGGTTCCCAAACATGTTACTTAGCAAGCTCAATAAACTTACTGGTGGAAAGTTCTATACTGAATCTGTGAAGTCATCACAGTTTAAAGTAACAGAGTTTATCCGGGCATTGCTTGGTGATGATATAGCTACCGTTAATGACCGTTGGATGTATCGTATATTTTATGGGCCAACTAAGCTTAATAATAGAATACTACAAGATATTGCTGATGGTAAAATGGAGCTTACAGAGATAGACGCTGCACTCACAAAACCGGAAGCCTTTAGTGCAAGGCATAAGATGTTTGAAATTGCAGATAAGCTATCTAAAGAAGGCTATAATGTAACTCCGCAGCAAGTTCAAGCTGCACTATGGGTACATGAAGTTCAAAAGACAGAAGGTGGTCGAGAAGGTGAAGTGTTTGATTATGCTGAGGGACTAAACACAAAGTCTGCTGCACTTGACGGTTTAACTCCTCTTGAATATCTTGATAAAATGATGGGGCCAGATAAGACTGGTACGCTTGCTAAAAAGTTTAACCTTGGCAAGATACCTAAGCTATCTGACCTTGAACAAGAGTATAGAGAGTATATAAATAAAAAGGGTAAAAAACCGTTTAACGTTAAAGCAGCACCACTTAACCCTAAATACTTTGCCGATAGTAACCCTAAGTCATTGCAACTTGGTGGTATAGAGGTTTCACTGGCTGAGTTTAGAGGTAGTAAAACAAAAGAGTCTATCTTAAAGACCAGAGACTTTGCTATCCTTACTGCTGAGAACCCACAAGCTAAAGCCTTATCACGTGAAGAGAACGAGAAGCGTAATAAGAGGCTTGTTGAAGAACTTCAAGATAAAGGATACGAGTACGTACCTGTTGAAGGTAGGTATGATAACCTTGAAGAATCTTTCCTTGTGTTTGAAATTTCAAATGAGGCTGCATTAGACCTTGCTAAAAAGTACGATCAGGAAAGCGTTATCCATAACGGTGATCTTATTTATCAAGACGGTACATACAATCGTGGTGATCTTAATAATATAAACTTCAGCAACAAGCTTGATAATTATTATACATCTGTACTTATAAAGGGCAAAGAAGTAAAGTTCTCTATTCCAATTGACTTTAACAATAAGTACATGGACATCATACACTATTCACCAAAGGGTGAGCTTAAAGAGATCGATCCTAAGTACATGGGTACAGGTCAAATTGGTGCTGAAAGACATGAGATTAAGGACTGGGAAACAGGAGAACTGTACGAAGGATTCTTGCATAAGTCTAACTGGTACGTACCAAAGGACGCTAAGAGTATTGAGGCACATCGATTTGGTAACTTGCCAGTGTATTTATCACGTGTGAATGCTGACGAGATCTATGAGGTCAAGGAAGCAAACAAACCATCTGATGTTGAGCTTAGAAAGCTTGGATATAAGGGATGGTACGTTCCTGCGGTTGGACAAGTACGCTTGTTTGAGTCAGCCCCGGTAAGATTACTTGGAAAGTCTAACATTACAAAAGATGATTTTAACAAGGTAACTGGTGCTAACTATAAGAACTTCATAGAAAAAAAATTTGAAAAGACTGACTCACAAGTGAGGTATGCTAAGTCTTGGACTGAAGGTATCAAAGATCCTAAAGCCAAGGCTGTATTCGAAGGGTTCGGTTATGCACAGGATAAGCCAGCCAAGTCTGCTAACAGGTTAGAGCTAAGCTTCTGGGATAGGGCAATACTATGGATTGCAGATGACCTTCACGCACTGAAGTTACTTGAAGAAGGTAAGGATATATCAACGGCTATGTCCGGGTATAAGGCTCACAGAATGCTAAGCTCATTCCCTACTATGTTTAGACAGGTTCTTGAGCACGGTGTGCCAGTATACGAAGAGCACTGGGCATCTAACGCTGGTGATGGTGGACTCTTTGAGGCTATAAGAAAACTTCCAGAAGAACAGAGGGAACCATTCTTCTTTAGATACTTAGGTAAGTCAGCACAAGAGCTTATGGCTAAGGATAGACAGAACCTGTTCGGTGAGAACCTTGATGATGCTGAAACTGTTAAGATTCTACTGAGCCATACGGATCAAATTTACAGAGAGAACAGAAAGGTATGGGATGAGGTAGAAAAGGACTTAGAGCGTATTAATAAGGGTATGCTTGACTTTCTTGAGAAAGCAGGAATTATTGATGCTACTAAGCGTAAGGGCTGGGAACGTAAGTACTATATTCCATTTACGAGAATGATTGAAGATCCAAGTACTGGTGAGATGGAGACTATATTCCAGAGAGCCGGAGGAAAGGATATTAAACAGGTCATTCGTAAACTTAAAGGTGGTAAGTCTGCCTTAGGAGATCCTGTCCAGAACTTAGTAAATAACTATGGCTTTATGTTCCATGAGGCCCTGCATAATATGGCGAGAAAGAAGTCGCTCTCTATTATGGTTCAGGCTGGACTTGCAAAGAAGGAAGACACTAAGGCTACTGGTAATAATGTCCTTAAGATATACGTGAAGGGTAACGCTCAAAAGATACGTGTCGAAGATCCTGTACTTGCCTCTACACTGATAGACCTTCACTCAGTCTCACAGGGAAAGACAAGCCAATGGTTAAGTATGCCTAAAAAATGGCTTACATGGGGAGTGACAGTAATGCCAGCTTTCCGTGTGGCTAACTTTGTCCGTGATACAGCACACGTTGCGTTGATCGAGAAGTCATTCAGGCCACTGATCGATTCAATCAAAGGCTTTAAGCACGCCATTAAGAACGATGATATAATGCGTGAGCTCGCTGCAACGGGTGGTGCTTTCTCTGGTGCTTATCACCAACGTGATATAGGAAAGACAGGTCAGAAGGCACTTAAGAAGCTGCATAAGGATATAACTAATAAGGATAAGTTTGCTAAGGCTAAGGAGCTATGGGGTAGGTTCGGTGAAGCATCCGAAAATGCTGCACGGCTTGGCCTGTACATGAGGCTTAAAGAGTCCGGTAAGTCTAAGTTAGAGGCCGGATACCGGGCAAAGGATCTGTTAGACTTCTACATGTCAGGTAAAGCAGCTATCGTCCAAGCAGCAATAAGAAATATACCGTTCCTTAACGCCAGAATTCAGGGTCTATATAAGGTAGGTCGAACATTCACAGACAAGAAGACACGTAATAATCTACTACTACGTGGTGCTATGCTAACAGTGTTAGCAGGAGTTGTACACTGCTGGAATGCTGATGATGATCGGTACAAAGAGCTACAGGACTATGAGAGACTTCAGTACATGAACTTCTTTGATGTACCATTCGGCATAGGCCACCTTCGCATACCACTTCCATTCGAACTTGGTGCTGTCTTTGGAACACTGCCTGTGTTCTTTGGACAATACCTGAACGGATCTGTTGATGGTAAACGATTGTTCAAAGTTGTTAAGGACACTATTGTTGATACGTTCAGAATGGATGTATTCCCACAATGGATTAAACCAATAGCACAACAGTATGCTAACAAGAACTTCTTTACTGGTGCTCCTATCGAGTCACTGCGTGAGCAGGGCCTACCAGCACCTGACAGGTATAATGAACGCAGTAGCGATATTGCGAAATGGTTAGGCTCAGTTGTCGGTAAACATATTAGCCAAGTGTCACCTAAACGTATCGACCAGTTAGTTAATGACATATTGGGTGGTTTTGGAACTGCAGCAATGTACATGATCGATAAGGGTATTATGCAGTGGCTAACATCATATCCAGAAGATCCTGCAACACGGATTGGTGATAGATACATTACTGGTATCGGAAGGTTCGTTAAGGGGAATGCAGCACCGTACAGGACTAAGTCTGAAGAAGAGTTCTACGAGATGCTGCGTGCATCTGATGAAGCAAACAGTGCCATGAATAACTACAAAAAGTATCATCAGGGCATAAAGGGTAGACTGTATAGACAGACACATCGGATTGAACTTAGCAGGTACAAGCATCTTAGAAAGGTTCAAGAACGTATATCACGCATTCGTGCAAGACAGCGTCTGATAGCTGAGAGCAATAGATCTCCTGAGAAAAAAAGGGAAGAGATAGACAGGTTAACAGAACAAAGAAATACCCTACTGCATAACGTAGTTAAAAGGGTGAAAGGGAGAAGCTAACATGGAAGCAGGAATGTGGAGACTAACATTAATCGAAAGAGAGGGTTTTACTCTTGTTGCACCGATGAGCTTTGCAAATGCAAACGAAGACCTGATCGAAGAAAGAACTGGTGGCTGTGGCCCGGGTAATATTGGTGACTGGTTTGTGCCAGACACAATGTATGGCGAGTCTGTCTATCTGGCATGTCAGATCCATGACTGGATGTACAGTGAGGGTAAGACGCTTAAAGATAAAAGGGTAGCCGATCTTGTGTTCCTTGTTAACATGACCCTATTAGTTACCGCAGATTCTGGTATGCTGGACGTTCTACGACTAAGAAGGGTAATGTCATACTTTCAAGCCGTTTATATGGGTGGAAATGATGCCTTCCAGAGTGGCAAGACAATGAAGAGGGAGGGCTAACCATGAATCATCAAGAAATGGGGGAACGTATAATTAGAATGGAAGGTAAGATTGATTCAATGTGTAAAATACTTGTTCATGCTGCCAGTGATGATGGGTTTAACAGGTGCTCTGAAAGAAAGATAAAGATCGATAAGCTGGAAAAAGGCATGGGCTTTCTATACAAAACCTTCATTAGTGGTACAATATCCGTCCTTATGATCGTGATCGGTGTTATTATAAAGGCATCTATAGGATAAATTAATAATAAGTTAATATCACACTAATGAAAAAGTTTAAACTATTGTTTATAAAAGAAAACTATAAAATAAGTCTTGTAAAGGAACTACAAGATGCTAACTCACTAATGAGCCGATATGTTTTAATATTTTAATCTTTAAAAGAACTTAGAAAGGTATCACATATGAATCAATAATCATTATAATGGCTTATGAGGAAAAAAATATTAATAATAAATTAACAAAAATCCTCTTGACACTACTGATATAGTTGCTATATTATGATTAATAGGGCAATTAACTCACTAATGCAGGAGGATTTTTTTATGTCTAAGGTTTATAAGGTTGGAAAGAACCCCGGGATATATGGGTATAAGACAAAGCGTGGTCAAGAGTCTATCAGAATATGTTACTATGTATCCGGGGAACAGGTATGGGAAACCCTTGGCCCGGTAAAGATCAAGGATGCCGTACAGATCCGGCATGAGCGTATGAGGGATGCTAAGTTTGGCAAGATCCTTCCAAAGAAAAAGAAAGATATTAAGCTAAATGATGCATGGAAAACGTACCATGCTTGGTTAAAGTCAGAAGGAAAGAGCACCATTAATGTGGATGAGAGCAGGTACACACATCACCTGTTGCCTTACTTTGGTGGCCTGAAGCTATCAGACGTTACAACCCTTAAGATTGAACAGGCTAAGGCCAAGTGGAAAAGGGTAAACGGTGAGCCACTCTCTGACGGTTCAATCAACATGAACCTACACTTGCTTGGAGCCATCTTTAACAAGATGATTAAATGGGGATTGTTTGAAGGTCAGAATCCGGTTTCTAATGTTGAAAAGAAAAAGGTTAACAATAAGAGAACCAGATTCCTGACACATGCTGAAGCCAAGGCCATGCTTGCTAAGTTTAAAGAGGTTGATAGTGACCTGCACTGTCAGGCTGCTATTAGCCTATACACTGGCCTAAGGCGTGGTGAGGTCATGAGATTATATGGCAGAAACATTGACTTCAGGAACAACGTTATCACGGTAGAGAAAACTAAAGACCCCAGTGAGGCCCGGTCAAGGTCTGTTGCAATGTGCCCTACGCTACGTGAGATCCTTATGGAGCGTTTAAATATGGCTGTGGGTAGTAATGTGATACCTATGTTAAAACATAAGCTCCTGTTCACTGAAAGGTATAATATGAGGCTCTTTAACAGACTGGTTGATGAGCTTGGCCTAAACAAGGATGCAGAGAATAGATTGCAGCGTGTTATCTTTTATACCCTGAGACACACCTTTGCAAGCTGGCTGGCAATTGAAGGTGAGAACATCGTAACAATAAGAAACCTCATGGGGCACAAGAAAATTGAAACCACCATGAGGTATATTCACCTGATGCCTAATCAAGGTCAGGATGCTGTCAATAGATTGGACAAGTGCTTTGATCAGGAAACTATTTAGGATTTAGATCAGCCAAGTTAGTAGCCTCAACTTGGTTGGTCAAATCCCTGATAGCAGTCCTGAGTTCATTTACAGGCCAGAGCATGAAGTCATCTGTTTTATATAATGACTTGCTTAGTTGTTTAAAGGTTGACAGCTTCCAAGTTATTGTTAGTGTAACCTGTACATCTTCCGGGTTTGATACTTTCATTTCTATACTACTCATCTATCTATCTCTCTCCTTTAATTAGCTGTTCTTCTGTTAGTCCGTAACAAAACTTGCAGTAGTCCAGCCACTTAATGTGCTCACCTTTTTTATAGTTGGTTGGACTAATTGACTCCGGCTTATAGATCCATATTGACTGGTTACAGCGTACACAGTATAATAATACCCAGTCATCATGTTCTAACCTGTTTACACAGATCTGACAGATAGGTATAACAGCCCTGAAGCCACGGAACTTCTGGTTTATATATGTAACTGCCATCATGCCTTCATTCAAAAAGTGTCTAATACCACAAGGCTTACCGATAAGTTCAGCCTTCAGTATTGCATTATTAAATACTTCATCCTGTTCACTCATTAGCCCTCCTTATAAATCATCAAAGATAACCGGAACCCGTCTTTTGAACTCTGCTAACATAGGCTTCATTATCTCTCTCATTTGTGGATGAGCAGCCTTAGAGCACCTGAGCTTAAAGATGTGTCTCCACTCACGCACATTTGCAGTCACGACTATCTCAGTCTTGGTTGAATTAGGCAGCACTGACCGGGCCTTCTCTGGTGACCAGCCTAAGTGTAATAACTGTTTATACTCATGCTCAGCATCCATCATATATACAAACCAGCATAGGTCTGATACTGATATTTGTTTTGACCTTGGGTATTCTTTATTCTCATACGTTCCCGGGTCAATTTTAACCCACGGTGGAATAACAAATGTAACACCACCAGCATAGTTGCAGTACCGGGTAGACTCCTGACTGAAGCTACAGAGTCTGTGACGAACAAGCTCATGTGTTACACCACGGTCACACACAATCTTAACTGTAGCTATAGCGTGCTCAATAACAGAGTGATGACCACGCTTGGTTACCATATTAACAAATCTCTCTGAAGACTCTGCCGTGATCCTATCCTCAGACTTATAACAGGTACGTCCAGCAACCTCTATTAGCCTAAGTGGATCTGAGGTTATTTTCATGATTGAAAAACTTGGCCTGATTAATATCATTATATTCCCCCTTTAAAAATAGTCCACTGGTGAGGCTCTCACACAGCCTACGTAGCATTAATTTGGCTAACCATTTCCTTAATCTCAGCCTTAAGTTCTTTTATCTGGTCTACTACACACTTCCATGACTCACAGTCAACCAAGCTACGATCAGTGATACCACACAGTGCAGTCTCAAGGTTAGGAAAGTAGAATCTGGGCGTAGTATACTCTTTTCCGGTCTTTTGGTTTACCCGGATCTCAAGGACATCAACAGATAACTCATTAAACTTAATTCCCCACTTATCATTAAGCCTTATCATTTAGACCTCCCACATGTTGGACAGACAGGTTTCCAGTGATACCGTTCAGGATAATTTTTACTTAACATTAGTTGCCAAATGTGACCACAGCATTCCCATTCCTTTATAGTCCACTGGAAACGTCCTGCCCTGTGTTTAAAATACCTGACAGTCATTATACCTCACGAAGCTCAAGCTCAACCTTAACAGGTATTTCATCCTCTACAGTGCCAGCATTTTTAATATCAGCAACAGCATCCCTTTTGAGCTTGAATATTTTAATACTTCCGCTAAATGGAAGCATACTATCATCATCAAGGTACTCTTGATCATTCTTAGACTTAATAGCCCATCCCTTAATTGTTGTTACCTTTTTCATATTACGCCTCCTTTATAATAATCCTATCTTGTTCTTGTTAGGGTTAATAATAGTAGCAATATCTCTCATATCAGAGAGAGACATTTGGCCCTTCCTCTCATACTTTGTGCACTGGACAATAACATCATTTATTAGTCTTTAACTTCATCTCAGCTTACCTCTATTCCTTTTAGTTTTCAATTGCCCGACACGTACCTTACGTTTTGGGCCTTCTTTTTTTGTACGGTTGAAAAAGCATTCACCACGTGCCCAAATTCTGTCTGGATAAGGGTATACTGAGCACCACTCAATACCAAAGTGATCAACAATTTTAGAACAGCCCTTACACGCTTGCATAATAGGCCCACCGAACAATGGTTTATCTGGTTGCATTACGACTCCTTATCCTTCTTTTTATAGTTCTTGCAATTTTCAGATGTTCCACTTAGTATAACATCTACTGGCATAATCCCTTTACATACTACCCAATTCTTATTACTCTTTTCTTTGTCATAGTGTACACAAGATTTACACTTTTCCATTATGTCTCCTTATTCATTCACACTGTCAGGGTGTCTTTCACACTTAGTATTCTCACAATAACTACTACGGCTACACAACTGGTGGCTACTTATAGTGTCAGTTTTAATATCCAATCCGTCTACACCAAACCTAACGTTCCTTGGATCATTGTATGGTCTACCCTCTATCTTAGGCATTGGCCCCGGGTAGTCAATCAAATCAGTTGGAAGCAAACCACAACGTACCATTTCTTCCATATGCATGATTGCCATAAGGTTCCAGCATGACGCTGCAATATGATCCTCATCTAACGGTAAGCCCTTAAGTTTCACTTCCTTAAGCTTGTTAATATGTCTCTCTGCAGAGTCAAGGTAACTCATGACTGGTTGGCCCTTTTCCCAGTTCCTGTCCTTATACTTCTTTGCACCATTCTCATAGTGCTTTGCAATCCTTTGCATTGCTATGGGGCTTACCAGATCAAACCTACCCTTGCCTTCCCGTGAGTCACGTACCGAGCCAGTGTTAAACTCACGTGGTGTTTCACTGGTTGCCTGTACCTTGCTAAAAGAATTTGGAAAGTCACTTAGACTGCCCTTTCCACCGAATGTGATCTTGCCTACAGTAAAACCTTTGTCTTTGTCTTCCATGCTATATCTCCTTAATTATTTTATACCGCATACCTCATATAGTTGTTTTTTGCCTCAGTTACATGACCCTTACCCTTAGGAGTATTCCAGTATTTCTTCCAGTACTGAGCCATGGCTTCTACGTTGTTATGGTCAGGTAGTTGCTCACTGAACCTCATATAATAAATACGAGCCATAGCTATCTGTAAGATAAGGTTACCACGAAGGTTAAGGTCAGGAATGTCAACATAGTCATGTAACACAAACAGATCTTTAACCTTGTTAAGGAGCCTTGGTTTATACATTAAGTAATTGCTAAAAGTATCCTCATATGTATTTGGCTCCATCTGAAAGATGCCTAAAGCAGGGCCGTTAAGCTGCTCTATATACTCACCACAATGGCTCTCCTGTGCTGCTGTTAGCATAAGTAGCTCAACAGCATTCTTGCTGTACATGTCCATTGTAATAAGTACATCAGTTATCAGTTTACGAAGTTGCCCGGGGTTCATTGGCATTATCTCCTCCTCTATTTTATAGTAACTCACAGGCGTTACCTGTACATGAGTATTCTTGTGAGCCTTGGGTATAATCCTTGGACTCATAATGATCAAGTTTACTGAAATCAACAGTAGGCATACTATCGACCATGCTGTTATAAGTATCTTCATCTATTTCCTCATAGGGTGCTTGTTCATAGACAGAGTCAGAAGCAGGAAAGAACGATAATCCACAGATACTATCCCAGTTCTTATCTATCCAGTTAAGAACACCTATCCACTCATCCGGTTTAACCGTGATGGTACAGCTTGGATTGTGTTCACACCAATAATTTTTTAACATTAGCCAATACTCTAACTGCTCAATAGCAGACACGTCTTTTGAAACAACAGAATAATCAGGTGACTTGATTGGAAATTCAAACACTACCGTGTTAGCACTACCAAAGACAGGTGTAGCAGCCATGCCTTGATTTATTAATAGTTTGCAGAGAGGATCACTATCCGTCATTTGAACACGCCTTATATAATAACTGGCGTGCCTTGTGTGTAGTCCTGAAGAGCACCCAACAAGCTGACTAACTGTGCCGGAAGGCTTAACAGTAGTTATTGCTGTTGGTACGTTTATATTAAGAATCTTAGCCCAACGCTTTGCAGTATTTATTGCTACTTCTTTTAACTCTTTAAGATAACTTTTTACATAGTTAGACGTATGGTTAAAATAAGTATTATCCATTAGGCCAGTAAGAGACACGCCAAGGAGTCTCTCTTCTTCACAATTGTCCTTCCACTGTTGCCTGATAAACTTAAAGTCAGTTAGCGTACTCTGTACACACCCAAGTATAGTTGCAGCCTCAACCTTTTTAATGAGCGTTGGTTGTGTATCCTCAGCCCTTACAACAACCTCAGTGAGATTGCAGAACTGGAAAGGCCTGAGGATAATTTCACCACAAGGATTACAGCCCCAGTCATAGCCAGTTTCACGTCTTGTTGATTGTGCCTTTATGTCTGCTGCTACACGGTTAAATATCCCACGCTCACCGGAGTGTGATTCAATAAGTTTCATCCACTCTGAAATAAGCTTTCTCTGATCAGGCTTTTCAGTATACGCTACAGAGTTGTTAGCATAGGATCTTTGTGGATCTACTCTAAAAAAGTCTCCACTTTTACACTTAGCCAATCTATCATCAGATAGGTTAGACAGGCTAATACAAGCAGACCTACGGACACCACCGCTAACAACCACACTGGCAACATGACAACAAATGTCATGGCACTCCAAACTACTGAGGTTGCGTCCTTTAGCATTCTCAAAAATTGCACGTGTTACCTCCAAGAGTCTTTCCAGTGGCTCAGGCCCTGAGGCTCTACCACCAAAAGTTTTAAGTATAGATCCGTATGGTCTAACCTTAGATAGGTCATAGCCACAGATCCGGCCCCTCCAAAGTTCAAGCAAAAACTTATAGTAACCTTCAGCCCATCCCCTCTTGCTATCAGCAAACTGAATAACGTTAGGTGAGAGCTTAAGTACTTCTGGTACTGGGTGTAGTTTATTTGTGTACTGACGTTCAACTGAGAATCCTACACCTGTACCGTTCAGTAGAATATACATTAACTCAGCGAACGCTTTTGGATGATCAATAATAAGGTATGCACAATTATACCCACAGATATTATCCCGAGCCAAGGCAGGGCCAGCAGTCCAGAGTGCCCTCATGCTTGGCATAACATCAAGTCTACGTACTGCATCAATAGCAGTTTCAAAGCTACCTCTATGCTTATCAGGAACAAACTGCTTCATGAAACAAGAATATCTTACAACAGTTTCAATCCATTGTTCACGTCTACACTCATCATGCATCCACCGGGCATATGACTTCTTGTATATAAATTCTTGGTATGGCGTATTAAACATTAAGCATCCTTTGGTAGTATTACTAACGTGTCAGTTTTATTTGCACCATCCTCACGGCCTAACCTATAGGCACGTTTAAGTTCAGTTGAAATCCAATTCCAGTCACGGCAGAATAAGTTGTCTTCCGGTTCACCACCGTCATAATACTCATTTAAAAGCTTACCGTTATAGTATATTTCAAGCACTGTTCTATACTCATCAAACTCATTCTCTCTCATTTTTATTTCATACATAAGTACCCCCCCTTACCAGCCGAAGCCAAGTCCAATAGAAATATTTTTACCAACACACCCAATCTTGATACAGTTTGCTACAGTAAGTAATGGTGTTCTATACTCATCACCAATCCAATCAGCACTGTAGTATAGTACAACATTAGTTCCAGCCATGAATAGGGTTGCAGTATCAGGACTCATATCTTTCATAACCGGATTAAGCTCATGGTATCTTGAGTTATCAAGAATCTCTCTGGTCTGACCAATATCAATAATATTTATTACAGTATAACTGGTCATTAGTGCCTGATCTGTCTTATCCCATTCCTTCATTGGCATAGCACAAGAAAAGAACAGTAGACAAAAAAGTATTGATAAACACTTCTGAGTTAGTTTAATCATGACTATTACTATCCTTAATACCTGAAACGTGGTTGCAATGAGGACACCTTACAACTACCTCATCATAGAAAACGTTATGGATAATCTTTAAGCAGTATGCACAGATGACTGCTTCCTCATCTACCCTTCTGGAATCTTTCATACATACCTCACATTATGCTTTAACTTGTGGCGTTTAATAATTATAAAGGACTTAGCACCAATCATTACCTTTACCCAACAGGTGTATGTATTATCTATACACAGGGTGCAGCGTCTACGTACACCAGAAACATTACAATAAACAATGATGTTTCCCATCAGTCCTCCAAGAATTTTTGGATTTTAACTGCAATCTTTCTTGCCTGTGATGCCTCTTTTGCACAGGTGAAGTGTTGATCTTCAAGTGTCACAATCTTTGTGTGAAGCTCAATCATCCTTTCTTCTTGTTTCTTAGAGTGTGCCTCTAACTTTTTCTGGATCTTAATAAAGCCTTTAACGATTTTAGCTACTGAGTTGTTTAACATTTTGCTGTTCCTCCATTATACCTGCAAGTCTTATTAGTTCATCCGGGGTAGCATTTAGTATTACTAAAGCACCCTCATCCTTAGCCTTATACATTCTCTTCAGCCACCTATAGAATAACCGAAACTTCCATTTAGTCCTTATAGTTCCCGGGTTCATTACAGGCTTACGAAGATAGTATCCTGTAGGATCTTTTAAGAGCCTACCATCCCTGCCCTTAGCAAGTTCCCATGACATACAGTTGTCATCCTGATGATACTCATTATAACCTTCACCTAACGAAATATTTAATGCTAACAGGAACTCCCTTGTCCTTTTAGCTATTGCCTTTGCACGTTTACCATTCATTAGTCTTCCTCAAATTGATCAATTAATTCTTCAATATCTTTTACTGCATTCTCGACAATATCATCCAACGGCTTCACCATAAGGTGTACACGCAACTGATCAGCAATATCCTGTAGCGTGTAGAGTAGTAGTGTTTCATCCATTCCCTGTGCTCCCGAATCCTCCGGTTCCCCGGGCAGACTCTACCAAATCATCCACAACTTTGAATTCAGTTTGATAGACACGTGCAAGCACAGCCTGTGCTATACGTTCACCCTTTGAAATTGACCAGCCGTATGGTAAATGATTATATACTATAATCTTAATCTCTCCACGGTAGTCAGAATCAATAGTTCCGGGCGTGTTAGCAATATAGCTTGGGTGTTCAATTGAGAGTCCAGACCGGGGCCTTATCTGTACCTCATATCCCCGGGGAATCTCAAAGGCTAAACCAGTAGCAATAATGGAGCCAGAAAGTGGTGGTATATTCTCATCATATATTGCATGCAGGTCAAAACCACTGGCCCACATTGTTTGATACTTTGGTATGACAGCATCCTTATGGAGTCTTTTTATCTTTAGCATTACCTATCTCCTTTATCCTCAAGAACATCCTTAATCACTAATCCAGCACAGTAGCTGAGCCACCCTAAAACTGCTGAGCCAATAAGGATAAGTATTAGTAACCATACAACCGATGCAATGAAGTTTAAAAAAGCTAACATTTTAACCACTCATCCGGCATAAACTTATCAGCCCAGAGGTAGCCGTAACGTTCACACCACTCTGCGTTTGAAAGTTTAGTACCGTCCTTTCTTGGCTTAGCACCCTCAACTGGCTTGCTTGCGTCTGCGAATACAAACCTAACATCTAAGTGTGGATACTGTTTTTTAATAGCGATCATTTTGGTTTTATCCTCAGATCTGAAGTAACCTTTGAACTCAACATAAAAGAAGCTACCGTCCTTTCTCATTATTTTAAAGTCTGGTGTGTACTTCTTTATTGGTGGAACCCAATCCCATTTCTCAGGCTCATACATCCATGGTATCTTGAGCTTATCACACTGCTGAGCAAAGATTACTTCTGCCTTTGACGCAAACTTTTGGCCCCTGTAAGTAATCTTTTTCTTTGGCTTACGTGGGCCTTTTTTATAGAAGCGTCTTGCCATTAGTCTCTCAGTAAGTCTTCTTCATAGTCTTGAAGAAGGTCAATCAAGTCACCGACATGATCACATTCAAAAACTCTAAACTGGCTGACACCAAACTGAATTTGGTCTATAAATGTAGGTGTGAAGAATCCAATGACCTTGCCGGGATGAAAGAGGTTAATCCAGCACCATTTCTTTCCTGACTTACCTACCGGGTTACACTTCTTTAACAGGTAGGCATCATTACGAGTAAACATCACGTATGTTTTAAACTCTTTTGTATTAGTGATGTCTACTACACTCTCTGTCATAGGTTTAATTATTACCCTTCTCATTTATTTTCCTCCTTATAGTTTTGAAACTGATTACAGTAAGGTGCTACCAGACACCAGTGCTCACAGCGTGTCCTTTCCCCGGGCCTAAATACTATTTTATGTTCACCTGTCTTTTTCTTTGCTACCCATTTATCAGCATCAGTCTTTGACTTTAATACCCGACTTGCCTTACCGGGCAACTTGCCCTGTTTAGTCAACTTATACACAGCCCATGTGTCTTCCTTGGCCCACATATCTTCTACCGTACACTCTGGAAGGTCATCATCAGATAAAAATTCAGCACTCTTGTGTAGTTCAATACGATCTGTTATATACTTATGCTGAGTCTTAATATCCCAAAGGTTTAATGGTATAAGCTCCATTTCTTGCCGTGGATACTTCTTATCATTAAAGACCTTAAGCTTATCCCAGTCCTGATACCAAGCTATGACTGCAATATCTTTTACTGGTCTGTTAACAAGGTATAATAGGAAGCAGTATAGGTTAAGCTGATTCTCCCAGTCTATATACTGACCAAAGATCTTCTTCCATACGGAGCAGGTCTTAAAGTCATACAGTGTTGTTTTATGAAGACAGTCAATTGCACCTGAGATCTTACGTCCGTTAATCCTATCCCAGAGTCTTGTCTCTAACAGGTAGTCCTCTGTCTGTCTTTGCTGTACAATCCGGTATAACATCTTGCGAAAGAAGTCATGGATAGCGTTGCCACGAAAAGAGCTAAGCGTATCCAGCACTCTAACCTCTTTATCGATCAGCTTGCCGTAGCGTTTAAACAACTGAACGATCCTTGGAGGACGAATAAGGTCAGTCACACTATAGTCAGCACCAAGGCTTGAGTATACTTTTTGATATTCCTTGAACGCATCATATAGTGGCGGTATCTTTTCAAGTTTCATTATAATTCCTCCAAGTTAATTAGTCTGCAGTGCTCTATTGGTATACAGTAGAAGTACTCACCAGTCCAAGCACGTGTGTTAGCAATCTCTTTTAAGTATTCTTTTTTTAAAAATTTTGAGTCAATCTCCCATGCCTTTTTAAAGTCACCCGATATTACCCAAAACTTTAAAGGCCAACCTGCATGTTTTTCAAGAAGCCTTTCCTTACGCTTTGGTATATGAACATCCTTAAACTTTTCAGGCCAATCGCCAACCCAACCGGACTTAATCTCGCCCTCATAAAAATATTTATCATATAAAATATCTCCATCAGAAAGTGCTACTGGCTTTAAAGCTTTAATGTCAGCGTCTTGTTTCTCTTCAGCAAGCGTGTAGTACCCACGTTTATTTAAGTATTTACTAATTATATCCTTAGCAGCAAAGTCACACGCATCATATGCTGCACGGTTAAACTTGATATACGCCATAGTCACCTTTCGGTGGGGGAATTAACCCCCACCAGATTAGAAGTGAGTTAGTTAAAAGAAATTTTTTAGAATGGAACATCATCAGGAAGCTCAGGCTCCTTTAACTCAGAGTCAGACTCAACAGATGACTTAATATCCTTACCACCGGAAAGCTCTTCAACTTGAGCTTTCAATTTTGCTATCATTTCTAAAAGTGCAAGTTCACTCTGTGGAATTTCCTTCTTAGCTCCATCATTAGGAACCTGAACCTCTGTATCACCCCACGGTTCAATCTCAATAATCTTCCAGAGTTGCCTATCATTTATACGTCTTCTCTCATGGCGTATAAGCAACTGAGCACCCTTACCATAGGACTTAATCTCTTCAGCAAACTCACCGTCACGTCCGAACGTAACGAGAGCCTTCTCCCAGTCCTCATCCGGGTCATCCTGATAGCCATGTTTAATCCCTTTAAACACAGTCACATCATATGACTTTCCCTTTGCTGAGGTACGCTTTTCAGTGTACCAATCATTTACCGTAACAAGCATTAAATATCCTCCTTTGCTTTTGGTTTACGTTTCTTAATTACAACCACTCTGGGTTGGTCATCCTTATCTGTATGTACCTCCTTTTGTTTTTTTGGTTTCTCTTTCTCAAACGACTGAGTATATTTACACACGCTCTTGAGATAATCCATGGCCCCAAGCACCTTAAGCCCGGGCTGTGGATGGGTAACGGTATCATTCTTAACAGTACCACCGTTACGAGTAACACAAGCTATTGCTGACTTTAGGTTCCACTTATCCTGTGACATAAATACTCCTATTGTTTAATAAGACCGAATGGCATGTTAGGAACAAGGAAGTACACAATGCCAAAAGTATTACCGTCCTGACAGGCAACCGCATTGTCAGACCAAGCTATCTCTGAATAGGTAACGTCCTCTCCATTATCAACACGAACAGCCCTAACACCAATGTAGTGTTTACCCTCAACGGTCATGGTTAAAACTTTCTGTAGGTTACCTGTACGAGCGATAGGTTCTCCGGCATCAGACTTATCAGCCTGAAGTGCAGAAAAAATTTCATACTCAAGAATAACATCATCAGGTATAGTAGCACCTGACGAGTATGTTGCAGGTTTCTGCCAAGCTACCGTTGCCTGATCTGCCGTGTGCCATGTGATAGCATGAACCGGGCAAACAAGACTTACAGTTAATAATAATGATACGAATAGTGATTTTAACTTTTTAAACATAGCTCCTCCTATAGTGACTCATTAGTGAGTCAGTTTAACTAAAAAAATATTCTCTTAGAAGCTCCTTCATTGCCTCATAGTTAGGGCCTCTCTCTATATCACCAGTAAACGGAACGTTAGAGTCAAAGCCCCAATAACTTTTCATATAGTTTGGAAGGTTCTCAAAAACCATTATACAGGTTCTTCCAAGATCTTTAAACTCAGGCCTATAGTTATCGAATACTACCTCATCATGAACCTGACCTATCATTAGTGATTTTAAGTGTTGAACCTTTTTCTTAATTATAAGCATAGCAAGTTTAACAATATCAAACGAGAAACCTTGAACAGGGTAGTTCTTAATTTGTCTTGGAGAATACTCTCCCTTTATTTTATTGAACTTGAAAAACCTACCCGAAGGTATTGTTAATGTTCCATGCTTTATAACGTGCCTCACGTTTTTTATTTGCCAGTCACGAAGGCCAGCGTACTTATTATAGAATGCATCAACTATACCTTCCCATTTTTTAAGTGAGAAGTTGGGCATCTTATAGTCCATATAGAAACCATAGGCACTGCCACCGTAGATCATTCTGAACGTAAAAAACTTAGCGGTCTTCCGATACTCAATGTCACCAAAGAAGTTGATAGCATTATCACCGTGAACATCAGAACCATCCCAGATCTCTTGGATCATAATAGGATCTTGAGATAGTAGGGCACACACACGCCACTCAAGCTGTGCAAGATCAGCAGATACTATCTGATCAAAGCGTGGAATAAATATCCGTTTTATAGGTGAGGTTCCTTCCCGGGGAAGGTTTTGACCGTTAGGGTCTTGAGAACTTAGCCTCCCGGTTACCGTTACGGTTTGGTTGTACTGTGGGTGAATGCAACCGTCAGACTGTATTTTATTTATAATACCAGTTCCATTCTCACCCCAGAGAGACTCTAAGGACTGAGCAATAGCAGACCTTGATATGAGGCCCTTCTTAATATCCTTTTGAACCTTAGTCCTTGCGCCAAGCTGTTCTATAACCCCTTTGTTAGTCTGATAGTAGCCTTTTTTCTTTGTCTCTGTACCTTTGGCTGGTGTAAAACCAGCACCATCAATAGGAACTTCATTTACACACTTTCTGGTGTATGTTTTTATCTTACCAGACTTAAGTTTCCTGTGAACCTGCTCCCGGCCCGGGCGTTTAAGTATCCCACCAAACAGGGCAGCAGATAGTTCATCACCTGAAGATAGGTTAATATCTCCGAGCTTTTCTTTAAGGCCAAGGTCTATTAGGTCAAGCTGTTGCTGAATATCACTGACTAAGATCATGCCAAGATCCTTATCAGCCTTCATTCCGGTACACTCAATCTCTGATAGCAGCCCCATTAAGTTACAGGCTAAGGATACAGGCCTTATCAGATCAAGCCTTTTAATATCAGATATTTGATCATAATACACCTGAAGTGTAATATCACAGTCATTCTCACAGTAGGGTACAAGAATATTTAAGGGTATCTGGCTTGTCTCATAGCCCTGTTCCCAGTACATTCTAACATCATCATGCTTTAGCTGAATGCCACGCCTTTTACAAATATCATTCAGACTATAACCAATCCTTGCATGACCGTTAATTATATAATCAGCTATTTTAGTGCAATAAAGTTTTATATTACTAAAGTCTATATTTAGGTGTTTAAGCCAGTTAAGGTCAAACTTAAGGTGCTGGCCCACCATCCTGTCAGACCGATTAATCTCCTCTTGGATCTCTTTTATATCATCAGCCTGTTTACACGGATCATCACCATGATTGTATAGCTCATCATGGTTAAACACCCATGACTTTCTAAAGCCAGTGTTATCAACGATTGATAGCATAACAGCATAAGCACCGTCTATCCAAGGATGAAGTAATGGCTTTGTAGTTGCCTCAAAGTCCAGAGCTATTACACGCATTAAGAAACCTTAGCTTACGAATTCAAACCTGTTATTAAAAAGTGTATGATTAACAGCGCCCTTTACAAAGGAGAGTGGGTTAGATATAAAGTGAAGCCTATTCCAAGGACGTGGATATAAAATACCTATACCACCATAGTCTTCCCACTCTTTAATGTTCCTATCAGAGTCATCAATAAGAACCTTCCCGGGGCCTGAAATATGATGCTTCTGTGGTGTAAAGATATACCTTCTGTCTCTCCAATAGGATGTCATATTTTTTCTAATCCACATTTGTTTACCATCAGCACCACGATAGCATGGAGTAGTTAGTATTGTTGGTTTATACTGATATATAAAATCTAAGAAAGCTTTACCATCAAGGGTATAGGTTAGACTTGACCAGAAACCGGGATAGCCAATCTCATCCCAGAATACGTCTTCACTTACACCGAAGAAGTCCTCAATAATTTTTGCGTTTCCCCACTCTCCCTTAGGCCAATCATTCTCAAGCCTCTTTGCAACTCCAAAATAGTTAGCACACCCCTGTAGGAAGTCTACGAAAACACCGTCCATATCTATATAGAACTTATAATCTACCATTTAACAGTACCTCTCTTTGTTTTTCAATAGCCTTAATTTTTTCCCTCATTCTATGCTCACCAAGCTCAACGACCCTGTCAAGGAACTCAATGTCCATTCCGTTTGGCTCTCTTTGAAAAAAGATATTACCGGGAACACCATCTATCCTGATACTTTTTTGGTATATTAAGTATTTTACACCCCTTTTTGTTATTCTTCTAATCTCTGCCATCATATATCCCCTTGATTAGTTCCATTATATTTTTAACCATCCTACTAAAGAATATATCATTGTTGAACCTTTCGACCACTACACTGGGATCAGAAGGAACATACGTTAAGTCTGGTTGCCTTAAACATTTGTGCCACATATCCCATTCATGTAGGCCACAGGCAACTGCCTCAAACAATTGTATCCCTTTGGGTTTAGGTGGCCCTTGTTTTACTTCTGAAATTGGTTCCCAGTTGTTATAAAGTACACAGGAATTACACTTCTCTGTCGACTTCTTTTGATCCTCTTTCCAGAGCTTTAACTGGCCCCATTTGCAAGTAGTACAGTTTTGTGATTTCATTCTATCCTCCAAAATTTAAAACAGGTTTATGAGCGATAGCATGAAGAAACGCTTTATCTAAATCCATACACTGAGGAACCTGTTTATAAAGGATCTTACGATCTTTCACATCCATGCCCGGAGTTCCGAACACTACCTTATAGCCAGTTGTAAACTTAAAAATAGTAAAGTGTCCGTCATAGTCTTTATTAGCTATCTCTATAACCTTTGCAAAGTTTTCTATCATGTTTCCTCCGAAGATGTTGGCCTGACCCCGGCTATGTCCGGGGCCAAGCCGATATTAGGGTTATAAGTGGGGATGACTGGATAACCTTCCTGTCACCCCCAAGTTGTATTATCATCGATGTCAAAATGATGATACCTGCACTCTTCCATCAACCATAGAGACTTAAGCTTAAATTGTCATGCTCTACCACTGAGCTAACGCCCCTCAAGTGTTCTTTTTAAGTGGTGGGGCGTAAGGGATTCGAACCCCCGACCTTGACTAAAGGCAGACTCTATGCCGATTACTGGATTTTGCAGACCTTTACTGAGCTTGTTGGGTCAAAAGACTGACGCTAAAAGCAGTGCAAATTAAGGTATCAATACCAGCACCACCCTTTAAAGCTCAAGCTAAGGCTTAGTTTAACCCAAACTATTAAACACTGTTAGCATTAATATAGTCAAACAACTCTTTGCCGACAGTGACCTTTACCACTTGAGTATTATTGGCAATTTGACGTGCCTTTTTAACTCCACGAAGAAGCTTCTCTACCCGGCCTAACAGGGCAGACTTCTCAGCCACACTGATCATCCCAGACCAGACGTTCTTTACCACCCGGGCTACGTTCACGTCTTCAGTGAACATTTCTACCTGTGCCGGGTGTTCTTTAGTAGCCTCAGCCAGCACGTGGTTCTTACGGACACGCTTTGTGCGAAAGCGTTCCTCAGGGTGTACACGCTTGTACACGTTCTCACCCTGACTGGGATCAAGCTCCCAGTGTACACCGGGCTGCAGTGTAGGGATAGCCTGATAGATGCTATCACGAATATTTTTCAGCTTCTTCTCCAAGCCAAGCAAGAAGGTAGCCGGAAGGTTAGTAGCGATAGTGACACCGTCCACTACCAGATCAGCACAAGCGACCTGATTAGTGGCCTCCTTCTGAAGGACACAGTCCAAGTATCTGGACAGGTGTTCCGCAGTATAGTCCAGTTTAGCCTTGACCGTATCATCCAAGGCCTTAATGTCATCAGCCTCTTTAGCTGCACCCTCATCAAAGGGTTCGACTGAAGTACGATGGCCCATATAACGGTCAGGGTGCTTTGTAAAATTGGTTCTTGTCTCAAGGGTAACCTTGCCAGCGATACCACCAAGGTCACCTTCCACTGCCAGTAACTGATGAAGCTTAGACTTAGCCATAAGTTTACCTCCTAATATTGATAGTTTATATATGTTTCCAACAGATACGATTTATAATATGTTTTACCTGCCTGTATGTAACTTCAGGATAATCCTTTGCAAGCTTAACCATGTTAATATCTTCCTCACGATACCTTCTACGCATTTCAATAACCTGCTCCTCTGTTAACTTACGAAAAGGCTCTCCCTTTTTACGACCTATCTTACCCTTACTCTGTGCCTTATTACCGGGATCAGTATTAATGCTAAGGTGGAGTGGGTTAACACAGATAGTGTTATGACAGCTATGACATACCTGCAATCCTTTAGGCACAGGGCCAACGAAAAACTTATAAGACCATACATGAGCACCCAGTTTTTCAAAGCCGTTACCATAGCCACCAGAATTAGTACTACCCTGCCATTCCCAACAGTCAGTCTCTGCATTAACCTTAATCTTATCAAAAAATTTTTTAAGAAAGACTAAGTCTTCTTCAGATATTCCCCTTAACATAACCTCCTCCTTAGTTTTCAAACGTACACTTAGTGTTATAGAAGACAACCTCTCCGGTATCTAAAGACCCGGTTAACTTATTCTTACAGATAGAAAGATACCGCCTCTGTTCAAATCCTTCCTCATCCGTCTTCCCGATCCCGATTGCTAAGTCAAGCTCTCCCGGGATACCTACCTTTGACATGTCCATGTTATTCAGCTTTAAGTATCTTCTATTTGCACAGGTAGCATCTGCTTGACCAAGTGTTATGATTGCCGTGTTGTTTTGTCCGGCAAGCTGCCTGTATCTGTTGTATAGCTGTTGTAATTTCTTGACTTCTGAGTAATCCCCGGGAATGTAAACCTTAGTGCCCTGATCAATGAAGACAATCTTTGGCCTGAAGTCTTGAATGTACTGTTCGACCTCAGCCATCGTCTGGACATCATCAATGAACTTAAGCTTATCCCCAATATGTTTATCCCAAGATGCTTCAATCTTGTCCTGATAGGCACGCACGGATGGCTTTTCTGATTTAGAGAATGCACAGTACGCTCTAAGCTTTGTTCTGGTGACCGACTCTTCATTGCCAAGGTATAGAATACAGTCAGGTGCTGCTATCTTTTTAGCAAAGTTAACGGCCTCAAATACACCAAGGCTTGTTTTACCTGTCTCTGAATAGGCAAATATATGACCTAAAGTACCGGGTTTAAGTGATCCAATATTGTTTTTAAGGAAGTCAAGTTCCCAATCGATACCGTACTCATCAGAGTCAAGTCTAAGCAGTTCCGTAAGTGTTAGCTTACAAACCTTAGATTCTGAAGTTGAGAGCGTATCAGTAAGGTGCTGGTAAAACTCTAAGTGCTTTTGAATAGCCTGTAGGCTGTCAGGCTTATAGTTGTTAACGATCTCAATACAGTCCTCAGTAATCATGCTGGCTACAGCTATCTCAGACAACTGATTAATACTGTCTATAAGTAACTGTATATTCTTAACGTCTGCCTTTTCAAATCTATCGAACAGGGCCAGTAATGTCTGACGATTCTTAATTGCTGGATACTGGTTATTAAAGTGTATTTTAAGCTCATCTACACTAATATCAGCCTTATCAGGGTACTTATTATAGTAAGTCTTTATAGTGTCTAAGATTACCCTAAGCTCATGTTCCATATTTGGTATCTGAGCTAAAATATTCTTATAGTTATTATAAGTATCTTTAACTAAAAGTGGTTTTAATACGCTTACGTCTATCAATAGTGCCCCCTGTGTCTCACTTATGAGTCAGTCAAGAAAAAAAAAATATTACCCTCTATTAATCATAATATAGTCACGATTTTTACTTTGTCAACTCACAAGTGAGACTTTTTTAAAAAAAAATTTACCTAAATTATATCTTCTGATCTTATTTTTTTAGATAGTGCTCTACATATAGCTTGACATGAGCCAGCAATATCTTGATCAATTCTCCTATAGTGCCATGTACTGGGCATAGATCCCCCATACTTGAATAACTCTCCTGCACCACGAAGCCCGGGAATGTTTACGGTTCTTCTAAACATACGTGTATTATTAGCACGTATTATTGAGTCTACAGCAATTGCCATGTTATCCTCCTGTTATTTTAAGAAAAAGTTAAGGTTAACGTCAAAGGGTAAAACAGACAGTGCCTCATTCAGACTTGTAGGGTGTGCAAGTGCTAACTCTGCTAACATAAATGTACCACTTGGGCTTACCCAACGATTACAGTTAACCTCTAAGTCAGCATACCTGTTCTTAATCTTGTTACCCCGGCACTGGGCCTTACACCTATTACAGCTTGGTTGTTCTTGATAGATCATATTATTACCCCTTATAGTAGTATCCAAGTTCTCTGGCCTTATTCTCTACCTGTCTCCATAACTGTTGTGTTAACCTTAAGGTTAAGAGTAAATGGTTCAAAAAGGTTAAGAGTAACTGGTTTAAACTTTAGCTTTATGTCTTCCCATTCTGCATAGCCATACTTCACTAACCAGTTCACGAAGCACCCTGACTTTGAGGCATAGTCTAATAGCTTTTGGTCAACATATTTAAAGTCATTATAAGCATAACCCCAATCAGCCATAGTTTTAATAAAATTAGCCTTTTCCTGATCACTTGGGTCTGAATGAAGAATAAGATCCTTTATCCATAACATTTTACCGGTTGGAACTAATTTTTTGTTTTTCATAGTGTCTCCTTGAGTTAGTGTTTCTGCATATTTTTTTAATTCTTTTAACGCCTCTTTCCTTACATCAAAGACTTTTTCAGCATATACATATTGTTCTGATTGTTCTGCTATATCAAAAATTTTATGAGCATATGTTGCTATTTGCATTACTCTACCTCCGATAGGTCTTCTATATCTTCTGGGTTACCACCCCTGCGAAAGTAGTCATGACCACCATCCACAAAGATTGCACCACAAGAGCACTCTACAAAGTCATGACGATACTTAGACTCAATCACGTCACCACACTTAAGACACTTTGCAGCATTCTTAATAATCTTATAGCTCATTCTACCACCCTATTGCCTTTGAAATTTTGGGAGTCATACCTCCCAGTTCCTGAAACCGTTCCTCAAATATCTGAAACAATGGATCATTCAGTGTGCTAAATATAGGATGCCCTGAAGGTGCAAACCTCCACAACCGGGCCATTTCAATCTGCGACATCTGCTTGATCCTCTCTATCCAATCCTCTTTTTCCTTCTGTGATAAAGGTTCTAAATTCAAGATCCTCTCCTTTCATAGTCCGGGTAATCCATTCAATTACCCTGTCTTGGCTTACTATTTGTTCAGCCTGTTCTTTTGTTAGTTTTGCCATCTTTCCTCTCAAAGAATTTACATCCGAAGTTTTCATGTACGTCCATATATTCTACCTTATCTCATCCATTTAAACCCCCCTTCTCACACCATTTAACCATCAGATCATATGATCCCCAACAGTCTATTGGTGCATGGTTGTAAAAGTAGGCCACGTATGCCGGGATGTTACCTATGTTCTGACCATCAGCCCTCATGACTGCTGACTTAAGGTCATTACAGATGATAGCAGTAAGGAAACCACCCGGCTCAAGCCCGTAGTTAATATAATTTTCTATTCCATCTTCCATATAGTCAGGAATCCAGAACATACTGTTAAACGAAAAATTCTTACACTTGACCATAAACCCTCCTTTCGATTTCTTTTGTTCCGTAGCACTTTGGATCTAACAGTGTACTGATAACCTTACATTTTAAACCGAGCATTTGAAACTTCTTCTGGTATCTTAGTGAAGCCTTAAGCTTGTCATAGTCAAGCCAGATCCTGAACTCAGAATAAACCCTACTTATTTCTTTTATAAGCTCATCAGGAATATAAGAGCCAAGCACTGCGTAGCAGTCTACTACCCTGCCTACACGTATAGCAGAAAGAATATCTTCTACTATTACTAATGTATTACTACCTCTCTTTACCTTAAAGTAATTATGTTTTTTACTCTTAGTTCTTTGATTAAACCATTTAGGAATCTTTGGGTCAGGTTCACCAAGGTATCTTCCCTGCCAAGTTACCAAAGAGTTGCCATCATAAACCGGGAATATGACTCGATTTAGAGAATTACTATATACTACCCTATAGTACTCTATTTCCTTATCAGTTAAGTAATTGTACAAGTAAACGAGTCCATTGTCAGGAATACTTGTAGTGTAGTCATCAGGTAGTAGTACTACCTCATCATCTACTACCCTTGGTAGTGCTTTCTGAGAAGTAATGAACCTAACAGTATCCGATGGACTCAATCCCTTTAGCCTCTTCATTCCCTTAATACCACACCGATGACAAATATACAGCCATCCTGTTTCTGTACGTGTAACTGCTAAGGCTTTATTCTTTCCGATGCTACAGGCATCATGACGAAACTTTCTTGTCTCATGTAACGGCTGTTCCGGGTCAAAGTATTTATCTGATAAGTGACTCACAAGTGATCTCCTGTAAGCATAAGAAAAGGGCACTGAGTACCCTGTTTCTTATTTAAAGCTATACTTGAGTTGAAATTAACTTGGCAATGAGCTTAGATATACCGGCAATTATAGACTGAAAGGTGTTCATGTCATTCATATCATTAAAAGCAGTAAACGTGCTATCAGAATCCGTTTGAATTTCAATGCCGACTCCGTCCTCATATACTATCTCTGTATTGTCTATTTTAGCTCTTAAATAGTCCAATGTCTGATGCTCCTTTTGTAACCAGTTTAGAAAGGTCATGTACAACCTTAGCTCCCTTCTTGGTCAAGAAACAAGCACTCTTTCTTGGATCATCCAGATCAGGCCTTTGTTCAACTAAGCCATAGCCACGCTGTTTCCAGATACCCTTAGAATCCTGAGTTAGAAGGTCGGCAAGCTTAATGACATTTCTGGACACTGTTCCCTTTGGTACTCTTAAGATCTTTGCAAGCTCACCCTGAGTGATACCCTGATTGTTTGCAACCAGAATAAGGATTCTTAACTGTGGAAAGGCAATGTCCTTGTTGATAGAGTTACTAATAAAGTCCAATAGTCTATTGAAATAAATTAGCTCCTTCAAAATACCTCCCTATATCCCGACCATCCACCCTCATTTTAAGTTACCAGTGTAACTGGTAATTCACTATTATAAAGACGATCTTTCTGTGTAACAAACGGAACTTACAAAAGAACCTGCCCATAGTTCCTGCCCCCTTTTTTTGTTATTATAAGCCTAATAATGGTTATGTCAAGATTGAAATTTGTAGCAAATTTTATGCCACATGCCCGATTTATCGTAAAGCCTAAATAAATAACATAGTTATAATCATAAGTGTGTTAATAATTATAAAAAGAATGCACATTTTTCTGTGCATCGTGCACATTTTTTTGTGCATCACACATCCGATTCTATGGATTTTTTATGCTTCTGTTTCCGGGTATATTTTTTCTTATCCTTAAAGATAGCACCACCTGTTGGAGGCGTAGGTATCCTGATCTTACCGAGCTTCTCTTGCTTGGCTTTCTTATCCTTCTTATATGTTGATTTAGCAGTCATTTGTAATAGTTAAACATCCATTCTTAATGTAAACACTTAACGGATATGATCCAAGCACCATGTATAATACTATAAAGTTGGGCTTATCCATATTATAATAACAGATCTCTAATAATCGATCCCAGTATCCAAAGACCACACCGATTAGTGCAGGTTCATATAGGATCTTTGTTATTTCTGGATGAAACCGAAACTCTGTTGGCTCATCTATCCATTCTTTTAAGGCACGTGCCATTAAATAGTCTCCCCCGGAAACCTTATTATATCAGACTCTGGAACGATCACTGGATCTCCGGGTCTGATAGAACCGTCCTCACGTCTACCGTTTGTTAAAGTGATTTGGTACTTACCCTTGTTCTTGCCCCTCTTTATCTCTCTATATGCATAGAACGGTTTTTGTTTCTGATTTTTCACTCCACCTACCCATGCTACTCCATAATCATTCACTGGTTGCCCTCCTAATTATAACCTGTTCTGGTTTGTACATTGCAAGCAGCATCAGCCTAAAGATCTTTGCTTGCTCCATTGACTCATAGGTATCAAAGACAAACGGGATACCATCATCAGATATTATATGTATTTCATGTTTCATCGTGCCCACCTTTCAGTGGGGTTGGTTTAGATCTTAATGATCTCAGCATTCTCTAAGGATTGAGTAAGTTCATGAAGGCGTTCACCGGACTGTTTCATTATATGGATAATCTTAGCAAAGCCACTCTTTGTATATACAAGTCCGGGTTTTAATTTATACACCCTATCAATAGCTTCCCTTACTACAACGGTATTACCCATGCCGTTTAAATATCTTGGGTATCCTGCAATATACATAGACTTAATATCATATCCAAACTCTTCCTCAATCTGCTTCATAGATGCACAATTATTAATACCAAGAACTAATACACTATCAGTCTTCATTTTACGATACTTAACCTCAGTCCTCTTCATTCTCTTCCTCCTTTACAAAGTCAATGTCAATAAGGTTTCCTGTTTTATTAATATTACCAATCACGTCAAAGAACCTACAACCGTCTACGTCAATTGTAAGTCCATGGAACTGTAATGCATCTAACGTATGATCAGCAAAGGGTCTACAGTCAATGACCATCTGTTGATACCATATTATTCTTTCCTGATAAGAATCATAATCAGCGATCATGTAAAGCTTTGCAGTATCATGCTCTGCGACCTCAATGATAGCACGAATTTTCATTAATCCTCCTTGTTAATCGGAAGATTATCTTCCTTAAACATGTTGTCAAAGCACTCCTCACACATGCCTGAGATATAGTACTCACGCACACCAGCATCAGAGTAGCAGTTAGGTAGTGCAGGTTCTTTACAGTCTATACAGATACCCTGCTCAACGGCCTCTGCCTTTGTCATACCGAAAAGATCATTTGCCAGTCTGTCCTTGAGTGATTGTAATTGCATGTTCATTTTGACCTCCCTATTTGCCTCAGGTTAAACGATCTCGTAAAGACCCATACCTAAGTATGGGCCTTGTGTTGAGGTTATACAATGGAACCTGAAGGTGTGGTCTGAGCGATCTTTACAAGACTCTCAAAGCCTTTAGCCATGAGTTTATCATTGCTGCCACCCAGAACCAGACTCTCAAACTTTACCTGAGCCTTACTCTTACCATCTGCCACCCGAGTGCTACGGTAATGGTTGCAGAACTCAGTCAGTGCATTCAGTGCACCATATCCGGTCTGTCTTACACCGGGATGATCTACACCCATACCGTTAACTAAACACTCAGTGAAAGTCTCTATAGTATTTGTATAAATACTGTTAGACCTCTTACTGTCCTTCTTAGGCTGAGGCAGTAGGTTGCTGAACCACTCTAAAGCCATGCTATCACTCATCCTAAAGCCAGAAAGAAGTTTCATCTTAGTATTAAAGTCCTGCATTTCTTTGCCGTAGTAGCCGAGCATCTTAGTAGCAGTCTGAAGTCTCTGAAGGTTCCCGGTAGTGTTCTTGATGTTAAACAGTTTTTGAGAAGAGGGGAGTTGGTTTAGACAGAAGAACCGATGAGACAAGGCCCTGCCAAGAATGGCATAGGCCGAGTTATAAGATGTTAGCATAAGAAAGTTAAGGTCAATCACGTCACCTGTAACGTACTCAACACTGTCCAGAGTAAAGGATACACCGATCACTGCACCGTTGCTCATAGTGATACCCTGATTGATCCTGCCTCCAGTGCTGTTAATAAGCTCCGCAGCCATGGCATAAAAGTCTTTAGGCTGCACGTGCCTTGTCTGCATACCAACTGCACCAAGGTATTTGTTAGTATCTGTACGAACAACAGCTTGCTTATCCCATACCTTTGTGCCATCTTGCAGATACAGGGGCTTCATGGCTACCTCAAAGTCATAGCCTGAGTTATACATTGCTTTGTCTATGTCCTGAGTATTCAAGTCAGTAAACTGTGCTACTCTTTCAATGGTTTGTGTCATGGTAAACCTCCTTTAACCGTACATTCCAAGATAATAATGCTCAGCATCTTTAACCATTTTATCATAATCTCTTGGAAGTAGCAGCCCTATAAAGATAATTAACTGAATAATGAAGGATATTAATTCAATCATCATTTACTTAGGCCTTTGGGATGATTGACTGATCTGACAATGTAAAATTCTCTAAAGTTGTCAGGTACTGGCGATTTGCCGTAATGATCAGCATTAAGGTTATCCCTTTTTGGTTTACCCTCTTGCCTTTTGGCAAATCCACTTTCAACGATTTCTCCGGTTGATCTCCTGCGGATTGCATACATGCGACCTCCTTATTTAATGGTTATAGTTTTATTCCTACCCTGCTCAGGCCTCTTGCCCTTAGGGTATACGGTTACAACAAAGAAGTGGAGCTTTTTCGATCCTGACTTAGTGTCACGCCTATGGGCCACGATAGCACCTTGTTGCATGGAACGGAACCATACGAAGAACTCAGTGTTATATGGCAATCTTGCATAGTTCTTGAGGCCCATGACTCTGTCTACCATGGCCCTGAGTGAGCCATTTCTAAGTTCTACATCACGCTCATCCATCCGATCTAAGGCGTGGCTTGTATCGATTACCCATCTGCCACGGTGCTTTAACTGATATTCGTTGTGTTTCATAAGTGATTCCCTTAGCTTAAGAAATATATGTGCCCTCTATTAATCTTAATATAATCACTTCTGAGTCATTGTCAAGAAAAAAATTATCCGACCCATGGTTCAAGGTGTAAATTTGCCACAATTTCCCATGCCGGAACCTTGAAGCCGTAGCGTCTATGCTCAAAAGGTGTCTTAATCAATCTTTTATGATCCAGTCCAGTACATGCCTCAATTGCTTCTATAGCAACCGGAATCATTTCAAACGGTACGGGTGGGTAATGGTTAGACCGAAGCTGCCATTCTACGCCTTGTTCAATCGATGTTTTCTCTGCAAACTCTGTTGCTTGTAGGTAACCCATAATAATACCTCCTAATAAATATGATGACTATGATCCTCATCAGCGTTCATAAACATTTCACGTATCGCAAAGCAGACCCTGCGGAGCATACAAATGTTTGACAGGTAGAATGCTAACAGGTCACGGCTGTACTCATTCTGCATGTTGACATTGAAGATAAGCCGTGTGTTATACTCATGTCCTTGGTTGTCTCTCTCAGTGTTATTGACTAATTGCAGGTTTACGAAGTACTTCTTTTGCAGGTTGTCAATCAGTGCTACCAGAGCACCACCACGGGTCTTCATAGACTCTGCACTCACACCTGCGTTAGCACCAATATTTACTACAATATTAATGCTCTCTTGTGGCATAGGTTCAAGCGTGATCAGGCCACAACACTCAGGTGTACCATCGACAAAGCGACCCATATCGATGAAATCACCAGTCACATCAAAGCTAATGTTGTACTGATCAACATTTTCATCAATCCTTGTCCTGATTGACTCTGCAAGGATGTTTACGTCTGCTACGCCTTCAGGCCACCCGGTCTGCATGAACTGTATTGTCTCATTCCACGACCATGGATGAAAGTTTGTGGGGCTTAGATCACAGTGGGAGCCTGAGTATGATTCAAACTCTTCTGGGTAGGTTGCAAGGTAGTCCAGAACGTCCTGATGCCCATCAAACTCAATGATAGCAAAGTCTGACAGCTTACTCTTTGGCATGATTACCTTCATTATGATACCCTCCGCAAAATTTTGTCCTTGATCTCTGGGTTAATACCCCTGAAGATAAAGGCATCTTCCAAGTCATCATAGCTTACCCCTGCCAAAGCCATCTTCCCACCAGTGATGGATGCTCTGGGGCTACAGATGACCTTTTCTTTAAGGTCATGGATGGCTGAACGTATAGCCTGTACACGTTTGCACCAGTCTTTATCCGGTGCAAGTCTCATTTCAAGAGTTTCATCAATATCAATATCGATGACAAAGAACCGATCCAAGGTAGCACCATCAATCGGGTTCCTGCCTACATACTGCCTGTCGGCCCCACGACCATAGGTGTTAGCAGATGCTAAGAGCACGAAATCATCATGTTTCTTAACCATCCTGTCCGGGAATGATGCCACTGAGTTTGCTGTCATGGCGTTAATAACCGTAAGAACGTTTGGATTACCTGCATCGATCTCATCGATCAGGAAGACTCCACCAAACTCATAGGCCTGTCTAAGAAGCGTGCTAACATACTCACCGTTTGCTGAGTTATAGCCGATCAGGTCAGACTTGCTCGTCTGGAGGCCTACAGAAATGGCGTAGAAGGGAAGGTCAAGTGCCTCTGCTACTTGCTCAGCAAGGTAGGTCTTGCCAGAACCTGCCGTACCACACATGTACACGTTAACCCGGTTAGCAACACACGTTAAGACCCTTTCAAACTGGCAATGAGCAACGCCAATGTCCTTAGTCTCGCCAGTGGTAAGGCTTTTGACCTCTACGGTTTTCACCGTATCGATCTTGTCGATCATGGTTTCAAATAAGTCTACGAGCATGTCTTCAGATTCCCTGATGCTACTATCGACCAGAGTCTTGACCTGATCCATATTGACCTGACCCTGTACCTTGCCATTCAAAGCGTAGGCCAGAACTTCAGCCAGATCAATCTCTGGGTTGGTGATAGCACCTTGTTGCTCACCCAGAAGGCTATTAATAAGGTCGGCCTTTCGCATACCGACAATCTGCACTCCGGTGAGTGAGTGCTGATCCTGATTTGCACGGGCATAGACTCTCAGGTCAGCCACGCTCATGCTTTCCAGTTGTTGCCGTGTTCTCATGTTTCCCTCCCTTGTTTGTTGGTTTTGTATGTCGAAGTCAAACAATAAATCATAAGTGAGACGATGTAGGGCTTAAGCTACCAGAAATACACTAAATAAAAAATATCTCTGGAATGCTGATGCTACCCTTAGTTTATGATCATTTCTGATTTGTAGTGTGCTAAGGTGACAATCTGTATACCTTCTGTTATTGCTACAGGTTACAATGGCTGCTGTGTTTAGGTAATTAAAATATACAAACCTATGGGTTGTATTTTCTCAGAGAGTGCTTATATTATGAGGTATAGGGCAACTACACTGTTCTGGTTCTGCTGTTCATAGGACTCTACAGATAGTGCAAATAGTAGTTATTCATAATTGAGTTAATTACAGCCCAGATGATGCCTTTATTAATATGGTATTAACACGGTTTATGTACCATTTAGATAGCATCCTGTAATCACACAAGATACTGAGTTGTGTGTTTGTAACATCCAGACAAAGCCACGCTCACACATGTGCATATTTAAGGAACACACGCACGTTCCATTATATGTGCACACGACATGGGGGGGGGGGCTTGGGGGGATACCCCCCGGGGGGGGTAGGGTCACCCCGTTTCCATGTATAATATATATGCTCGTACACAAATTTTTCTGGGATTTTGGGCGATATTCTGGAGATATTATCCTTACAACCTAAACACTCAGCCTACAGTACTATCTGTAAGCTTAGCAGCCGGGGCGGTACTAAAAGTTTACATAATATTCTTAGGTATACTATTAGTATCTATTAAGTGTTCTATTCGTAACCATTAGTAACCAGAAGACACTACAAGATACCAGCTTCGTCTTTAAGTATATATTAGCTTAAATATCTTTTAGGTACTTTAGTACACTTAACTAACCTATAGGAATACTATATGTAACAATAGTAGCTTTTAGTATCCATATAGTTACTATAGGTATCTTGTAAAATATTTTTTAAAAAATATTTATATACGAGAATTTTTTATTTTAGTAAACTTAATCACTTATGAATAAATCCAGAACTTTCTTAATAAGTACCACTTTGTGGCTCTTGACAAATGGAAATTAATGCTTATATTATGAGGTATAGAGGGAGATAGACTCTTCCAAAAATTTTTAATGAGACTGACTCACTAATGATCAGGAGGTAACCATGAAATAAATGCGAGGCTATAGTGATCTTGATGACACAGACACTGACTTAGAGAGGAGCTTGGCCTTCTTAGGTACGGTAGAGAGCTTTGAAGAGGAGTGTATCGTTCCTAAGATCTTTAGGCAGTTCGAAAAGGACTATAACAAAAACCCAAGCAGAAGTTGGTTAATTTACAGGTACAACCTGTCCAACTATATGACAACTAAACTAATTCGCATTTGCCAGAAACGTAAACGTATAGGCCTGAATAAGGTATGATGAGACTATCAACTTTAAAACAGATCATAGAAGAGCCTGTCCTCAAGAGGTTTCCCGGGGCAGAGGCAGAGGCTTTGCAGTTAGTGGACGAGATAGCACACGCTGTCATGAAAGAGATTGACTGGCTGGAATGGATTAATGAGGAGAAGTTTTAACAAGCGATCTTCGTCTTAACTGGATAAGATGCCAGCCTTCCAAGCTGTAGGACGTGGGTTCGATTCCCACAGGTCGCTCCAAATATAGGTCGGGATCTGGGATCAACGGAGTCTCCAAAACTCTGTAGTGGGGTTCGATTCCCCACCTTCCTGCCAAGCTTTCAGTGGTCAAAATAAAATGGGATAGAGGGGAGTTGGACTGCAGCGCAGCGTAACTTAAGATTCCCAACTTCAAGCAACCCCCTCCCACTGAAATAATTTAGTAGCATACGGTCAAGAACACGGTTATGACCATCTCAAACGTAGAGAGCCGGGAATAAGCAACTGGACGATGCGTTGACCGTGGGAGAGCTACAGAGAGGCTTATTGGCTTGTGCCTCTATAACCAAACAAGCCACTTTATGGGTCGGCATTCATTGGCGAGATAAGCAGACTGTAAATCTGTGGCCCCCGGGCTGTGATGGTTCAACTCCATCCTGACCCACCATACAAAAAATTATACTGTTTTGTATAATACAATGTAGGGATAAGTACAGACTAACTAATTTAAAGGAGCAGTAATGGCGTTAAACGATGCACAAATTCCAAGTAAAAGTACTTTATACAGTGTAATTCAAAGTGTAGCTACGGATCTTAACAGGATGGTTAACAGGCTAAGTGACCTGTCAGAATTCTTACAGCGAATGGACACTGCAGATCTGGACGCTATCGGTGTTCCATCAACAGATATAAGATCGCAGCTTGTAGCCTTCAGGGTAATGCTTGATGAGTTAGTGAGATTCTTGAACGGTGATTCTGTTACACCAACCAATGATCCAAGCACTGTTATCGATATGTTTAGAAGAATATAGCCACTTAGCCCAACTTGGCAGAGGCGTATGGCTTAGAACCATATCAGTCAGGGTTCGAATCCCTGAGTGGCTACCAAACTTTAGCGGATTGGCGCAACTGGCAGACGTGCTTGATTCAAAATCAAGATGCTCTGGGTTCGACTCCCAGATCCGCTACCATGTAGCCAAGTGATGCAATCGGCAGACTTGATCGGCTTAAACCCGATTAGATGAGAGTTCGAATCTCTCCTTGGCTACCATCAGAGATAACGGCAAGGTGTCTGCTGCCCCTTGGAAGGGTGGTGTGGTTGGTTCGATTCCAGCATCTCTGACCACGGTCTGTTGGTGTCAATGGTAACATATCTGGTTGTCTCCCAGAAGCTATCGGTTCAAGTCCGGTACAGATCGCCAATAATAAAAAATCCAGAAGCAAATGTAGCCTTCTGGTACATGTGGGGGTATAGCTCAACCCGGGAGAGCACTTGGTTTGCACCTAAGAAGATGGAGTTCGAATCTCCTGCCTCCACCAAACAACTTATGGTGGTCGTGGCGTAACGGTAACGCTGAGGACTGTGACCCCTCTAACGTCAGTTCGACTCTGACCGATCACCCCAATAAATATTTTGAGAACTAAGGTGTGTTGAGGATGGTTGAGGGATAACTTAGTGACACTAAAATTACCTGACAAAAATATACACTGGAATGGTACTTGTTGTTCTCAATATAAAAGGAGGCATACCAAAATGTTCAAGAAACTTTTAACTGGTTGTGTTGCTTTTCTGTTCCTGTTGTCCGGTTGTGCAACAAGCCAGATATGTGCAACACCTGAGGCAGATAATAGTGTTATCTGTAAGGTATGCGACACAATGCATACGAGTCCTGAGCAGTTGAACTTGATGTTTAAGCTTATAAACGTAGAGCTAATCAAGTCTGATGCTATCACAAAGGCTGAGTGTTTAGCATTCCTTGATTCTGTAGAGAGTATGCTTGAGTCTGTATCGTATAATGAGCTTACAAACTACATTATGCTGGTTACTGGGTACTTGAACAACAGCTATTCGGTAGAGCTCATACTGTTAACAGAAACGTTCACTCAGTTTCAGGGCATCGAAATGTCAATCAACGATTTTGACATTGGGCTACTGCGTAAGCACATTAAGCAGCAAAAGGCTCTCTTGGGGATGTTTCAATAATGATGAGCTTTGCAGATCCAATGCACCCGGCACATGAGTTAGATGACCGGGAACTAATGTATATTGCGTACCATGGGTACAGACGTGAGTTTGCTGGTAATATCAAGGATAGATACAGGTGGCCTTGCAAGCCTCTTAGAGAGGCAGCTATTCGATGGGCACAGGACTACCCGGATATTTTTCATGCGGATATTGAAGACTTTGTAAAAAGAAGACATAATGCCCAGTAAGCTAATGGATGGCTACGTGACTTTGAATCACGTGACACTGGTTCAATTCCAGTCTGGGCTTCCAGTATGGCAGGGAGAATGGGTATTCACGTGAGTCTCATAAGCTCGCCTCCGTTGGTTCGACTCCAACCCCTGCAACCAAACACTGCAGTGTAGCTTAATGGTAAAGCGTCCGGCTGTTAACCGGAAAGATGTAGGTTCGACCCCTACCGTTGCAGCCATCTTTAGGTCGTTAATTCAATGGCAGAATAAGTGGCTTTTAACCATTCTACAAAGGTTCGATTCCTTTACGGCCTACCAGACTCGCAGTAGTCTAACGGACAGGCACTTGGCTACGAACCAAGCAACATGTGAGTTCGAATCTCACCTGCGAGTCCATAAGCCCCTGTAGTCAAACGGAATGGCAACGGTCTTCTAAGCCGTAAAATTATGGAGGTTCGAATCCTCTCAGGGGTTCCATAGTTCCATAGCTCAAAGGTAGAGCAAACGACCGATAATCGTTAGATAATGGTTCGATCCCATTTGGAACTACCAAATAACGTATAAAGGGGAGTTATATGATAGATAGAGAGATTCTATTCAGGTGTTTTCATGATGAAGACTGTTCGTGTGATCGATGTATGGACGCTCACTTTGACGAGTATGAGCAACTTAACTCGATGACCGTTGAAGAACTCCTTTTATATGCGTGTGAGTGCTTCAACGTTGTCCTAAATAAGTATCATGATAGGTATACATTGACAGACGAGATTATGGACTTATATGAAAAATATACACGGTAGGTTGGCAGAATGGTAATGCAGCAGGTTGCTAACCTGTAGAGTCTAACAAGCTCTGCTGGTTCGAATCCAGCACCTATCGCCAAATTTTTTTTTTTCTTTAAATTGACTCACAAGTGAATATTAACAGGAGGGAATCAATGGCACGTTATGAGGAACGTGAGTGTCCTAAACACGGTCTTACGGTTCACCGGAAAAGGAAAGGACGAAATAATTCTTATAGATGCTTGGCTTGTTATAGAGAGAAAAGAAAGGCTAATAGGATACATAAGAAAAATAAACTTGTAAAACAGTTTGGTGGTAAGTGTATAAAATGTGGGTATGATTCTTTGCCAACTTTACAATTCCACCATACAAATCCAACAAAAAAAGAGGGGAATGTTTTTACTTTACTTTATAATAAGTCCTTTAAAGCAGCATTAAAAGAAGCTGAAAAATGTATCTTAGTATGTGCAAACTGTCACTGCGAGATACATGAAGAGCTTGGGAAGGTTTGACAGTGGGGAACAGTCTACCTGTTTTGAAAACAGCATTGGTGTAACAGCCATGGGGGTTCAAATCCCTCACCTTCCTCCACAATATTGAGAGGTAGCTCAGTCTGGTAGTAGCTTTAGGGTGAAATCCTAAGTATGCGAAGGTTCAAATCCTTCCCTCTCAACCATAACGTCCAGTAGCTCAATGGTAGAGCAGAGTCCTTATAAGGCTCAGAAAATGGTTCAAATCCATTCTGGACTACCAACAGCCCTGAGATCCTATGGATGGATGACATCCTTACAAGGTGTTTGAAGTAAGTTCGATTCTTACCGGGGCTACCATACGGCCCTTCGGGGCCTCCACATAGCCGTGATCCAACTGGGTTGGCTACGGTCTGCAACACCGTCTGTTTTGGGTTCAATTCCCAACACGGCTTCCAATGGCCTTGTACAACTTAACTGGCATAAAGTGCATGGACTTTCAATCCATGGACAGGGGTTCAATTCCCCTCAAGGCTACCACTTCTAACCTGACAACCAGCAACTGATTAATAACAGGACGGACTTGCTGGTAACCGTCCAAACAAAGGAGAAATAACTATGGCAACTAACAATTGGGGAAGTAAATTCTCACACGTACACATGAAACACCTTGCTGCGTTCATGACTACGTACAACATGGCAACACAGACTATTGCTGTAGATGGTACTAACGTCTACAACATTCAGTCAACTGGTACAGCGTCATGTGTAATCAATGGTGTGTACATTCCGGCACTTACTGCTGATGCTGAGCTTCTGATTACATCAGACGAAATTACGACAGCATGGGCTGCTGGTACAGCTTACTCAGCCGATACTACTGTATATACTGGTACAGCAGCATCTTCAAGCGTTAAGTACTGGAAGTGCTTGGTAGCACACACATCAACAGAGAACACAAAGCCTACTGACGGTGACTCTAACTGGCAAGCACTACCTAACTTGGCTGGACAAGAACTTGCAGACGATTACCGTATTCTTATTATGGTAACTGCAGATGCTGATGGCACTCTTGGTGTTTGGAGAGCGTCTGACGATACTGCTATCGGTACAGCACCTACACCTGATGTGCCTTACTTTGATCCATCAGTCTACTGTGTTGTTGGCTGGATTGACTATGCTAATGATGCTGCATCTGCTGCTGTTACATTTGGTGACACAGACGGTGGTGTAGACTTTGGAACTGATGGAACGTTTTACCAACAGATTGGGCCTGTGTTCCCTTCAGTAGCTAACCTGCCTAAAAACTAAGAGGAGGATATTATGGGAGATTATAACGACTCAAACTATGCCTCTTTGTTTAATCATAATGCTGCTGAAATGCTGATGGCATTTGCTAACACATACAATATAGCTACACAAGCAGTAGCCTTTGCTGCTGCAGATCCTGCTACAACAGGAACTGCTATGTGTTATATTGATGGTGTTCTTATCCCATCATTGACAGTAGAGGATGATGCTGACTGGTCTTCAGACACATCAACAATTAGTGTTGAGGGTGATGCTGAAGGCTTTGTAGTGCCTGACACATACAGTCAGTACCTTGCAGTATTTGCAGACGCAGATGGCAGACTACGTATTGACCTTGCCGGAGACTTAGCACTTGATGCTGACGTTGAATGTAAGATTCCTATGTTTGACCCAAGCACCTACGTGTGTATTGCTATCGTTCTTATTGATGGTAATGGTTGTACTCTTGGCACAACTAATATTAACGCTCTTGCAACAGTCTATCAAGTTGTTGGGCCTGTGTATCCACATCCTGATAATTTGCCACAAGGAATTTAAGGAGGTTACCATGGCTGTTGTAGAAATTATGCATAAGACATACCATTGGCAAGCTCATTCCTCAGATCCCAGACCGAGCTCTGGGATCACTGAGGGATCTACTATTTATTTTGTAGATACTGGTGAGCAGTATATTTGGCACAACGGTATGTGGGTAAAGGATGAGAGAGTTTAACCTACTAACAAAATAACAATGTATAACGAGTAAAGGAGAAAATTATGTACGGAAAAACTAATGCCGGGTTAGGACTACCTGTTCTTGTAGATCCTAACGGAAGCCCTATTGTAAGAAGTGACCTTGCGAGAGCAGCACTTGAAGACAGGCTATTTTATGTTAACACAGCCACAGTTGTTGACTGTTCTACAACACTTAATACGACATTTACTGGTCTTGCCCTTGGTAATCCTGCCACATCAGGTAAGTTCTATATTCTTCATGAGTTCGGTTGGGCAACAAAGGATGCTGTTACTGGTGAGTCTATCCTATCACTTGCTATTACTACTGTGTCCGGTCTTGCTGCTCAGTTGACTGTTAAGACAGCTAAGGCTGGTGGAGCTATGAATTCACAAGCCCTTGCAGACGAAGCTGCTACTATTGTAGCACCAGTTGTTTGTAAGACAGTTGCTGAACTTGGTCAGGGTGCTGACTCCGTTAAGTATGGTGGACAAGGCCCAAATATTCTTGACCTTAAAGGTAGTATTATTCTTTCACCGGGCTACGCTGTTGTGACTGACTCAACAGTAGCTACTGGTGCTTCTATGTCCTTCCATTACGTATGGGAAGAAGTAGATATAGATAATTATTAATTTAAACGGGTCTTAATACTAAGCTCATACTAACAAGGAGAAATGAACAATGGCAATAAGCAATCATGATTTACAACTTTTAGACTCGACTACAAGAAAGGTTGTTCTGGATGCGTTAACGAATCCTGACTTTTTAAAAGTAGTTACACCTAATTACGGTGCCGGGTTTCTTGGAACAGGAGAGGAACCAGTAAAGCTTACAGGCACTGTAAATGGTATAAAGATAGTTGAGCACAGACTTGACATCCAAGGCCTTGCTTGTAAGGGTGACGCTCAGGGTGATGCTATCGGCCTTGCTGCTGGTGGAGCAGCCTATTTCGATCAGTACACTGTTGCTGAGTATGGTTATGTTTACCGTATAGAGATGATCTGTTTGGAAACTCCTACTGAGGCAACTGCTACATTTGAGCAGGACATTGACCTTATGGCAGAAGATGATAATGACGTGGCATATGATGGTGCTGTAGATGATACAGTCATTGCTGCTGCGAGAGACTGGGTTGTTGGTGAAATGGCTGTGGATAATACTCCTAAGCTTACAGCTAATGACTACTTTTACCTTGGAGAAGGCGATACTGGTGCCACAACTGGTGTTTATGGTGCTGGTAAATTCGTTATCAGATTCTATGGTCATCCCGGCTTCTAAAAAGGAGGTAGACCATGGCTAACCTGAGAGATTATGCTCATATACTTGATGGTGTTGATTCAAAGGCTAAGAAGGTTCTTTCAGACGTATTTGATAGATGGTTTCCTTCAGCAGTTATGTCTTTGACAAACAAGACTATTTCAAGTTGTACTATAAATAATAATGTGACTGGGAATCTTACTGGTGATGTTGAAGGTGATGTCACTGGTGATTTAACAGGAAACGTTACTGGCAATGTAGAAGGAAATGTTACTGGTAATGTGACTGGCGAGGTGACTGCTCTTGGATCTGCAGAAACAGCAGAGCACGGGGCCGGAGCCATCGGAACTGGGGTTGCCCCAAAGACGTATCGCTACAATCTACCTAACGGTGATATTTGTACGGAGATTCAGATTGACCTAACAGGTCTTGGGGTTAAAGGTGATGCTGCTGACGATGTTATCGGCCTTGTGACAGAAGCACCAGATGCATACATTGGTAAGATTGTGACTGCAACTTACGGTGTTGTATACAAGGTTGAGCTTATTTGCCTTGAGACACCTGCAGGTACTGACACGACTGCAGATATTAACATAACCTTAAACTCTGGTGGAGAGCTTGGGTATGATGAGGCAGCCAGCAATGATTATCTGTTTAACACAGGCGGTCTTGCAATTGGCAGTCTGTATCAGAATATTCTTCCCACCACAATAACTACTAATGACTATATCTATATGACTGAAGGGGATACTACAGCCTCAGAAGGTACGTACACTGCTGGTCAGTTCATTCTTAGGTTTTACGGTCATGCGATACTTAGTTAATAAATAAGCTGCTGTAGCTCCAACGGTAGAGCACGTGCCTTGTAAGCACATGGTTGTAGGTTCAAATCCTACCAGTAGCTCCATTTTAAAAAACACCCCGAAGGAAGGGAGGTCATCAGCGACTCCCTTCCAAATTATTTCTAAATTCCTTCAAGGAACGTGTATGACCTTCACGCTTAGAC
>Ga0180433_10000520_pt1 | contig 65939 bp, 66 predicted proteins | sample SS_ome_8_FD_132980 | JGI IMG/M metagenome (GOLD analysis project Ga0180433, IMG submission 132980) | Hypersaline lake sediment archaeal communities from the Salton Sea, California, USA - SS_1_D_1 metaG | ecosystem: Environmental > Aquatic > Non-marine Saline and Alkaline > Hypersaline >... | reverse complement strand
TTGCAATTTTCCCAGAAAAATTCCTTTGTTGACGTAAATAAAGGATCGAGAGTGCAATATTGTTGAATATACAAAGCCCTGAGCTTTTGTTGCGAAATGCATGGTGTCCCGGCGGTCGAATGAGTGCAATTGATTGATTAATTTCTTTCGAAACTACTTTTTCGACTGCTGTAATAGCACCACTAACCGCCATTTTTGAAACTTCAAACGTATCAGGGGCTACAAAGACCTCATCATCGATAATTCCGCCACCCCCTTCCGAAATCCTTCTAATGGCATCAATGTGGAATTTTGAGTGCGCCAGCTCGAGGATATTATCTTCAATTCTAGGAGGAATGATTTTTAGAATACGCTGATTCTTAAAAATCTGTTCTCGTTTTAATACTTCTAACATCACTCTTATTCTAGTAGGATGTTCAAATGCAATGAATGTTGGTTTTGGATACGGAGGAGTATGTTTTAAAGTAAAGATATCATCATATATTATACCAATCTTATTATCAGTCATAATTCTAAGACTTGAATCTCCTATAAATCACTAAACTATTATATTTATATTAGTATACTTTAATTAAACATTAATAGAATTTAAATAATAAAAAAGAGAGACATCAACATGAGTACTATTGAAATAATCGCAACTATAATGCTAAATATTGTTCCAGTTATCCTTATAGTAATTCCATATTTTTTTTTAAGAAAAAAACTTATCGGAAAGTTATATTTTCGGATCATGCTTGGAATTCTGGTTTTTTATATGATATACTGGGTTTTACCTATAATTTTTCAGTTAAATACAACTCCAATTGAATTACAGATTCAGCCAAGCGATCAAGGAAACATAGCTTTAGGGATCGGTTATCTTATTGCACATATTGGTTCATTAATTGCACTTTTTGCGTCATATCCCTTAGTAACACTACCCTTCATATTTTTTGTTGCACCTTTCATTTCATTGATATTTGTTTGGCGACGTTTAAGAAAAGAGAAAAAACCTAATGAATCAGTTTTATCCAGCTTAACCTACGAAATTACAAAAGGACCCTATCAGAAAGCCCGTGTTGCGTTAGAAAAGGGAGATTGGTCAAGAGAAAAAGAAGTTCTAAAGTTATTGATTGTTTTATTTCCAATCTCTCTCTATTTACTTCAAGTCATTCTAAAAATCTCAGGACTAGAGTCAGTGTCGATCACTACCGGAGAAACAGCCTTAGGATGGTTCATAGAAATATTATTCGTTTATCTTGCCACCTTTATATTTAGCTTAGAATTACTCTTTAGCTCACAAATCGCATTAAAGGGAAGACCATTCGGGGAAAGTGTACGGAACCAAACCTATAAAAGTTTATACACGGTTGGGATACCAATATCTTTATTATCCGTGGTATTATTTGTTGTGGAAGATATAATAGAAGGAAGCTCCTCACTACCCCTATTTCTTTACTTCTTTGCTTATTTTATAATGGCTTCAATCATTTTTGTGCTATTTCTTAAAATTTTTGAGCCAATATCTTTGTTAATCTTCATTAAAGTCTTAGATTGGTGGAAAAATCGAGATACTAAAAAGAAATCCCTCCAAACAAAAAACTTCTACTATGGAATCGTATTCGCGTGTTTAACCTTCTTTATTTGGTTTGCGATCAATTATATCGCTTTTAATCCGTTATATAGCATAATTTTTCAGAATCCCAATTCAGTTATTCAATCATCAAATTTTGTTCCCCCTTCGGGAGTAACTTTGACTCAGAGCCTTGGTTTTGATATTATGATTATTTTTAATTTCGTTGCTTTAACGCTTATTTCTCTACTTCTTTCTGCATTTGCATTGAAATATTGCTTGAAATATATAAAAAACATCTTCTTAGGTGTGATTACTTTTATCCCAACAGTGGTCATCCTTTCATTATTACTACTAAATTTCATGGTTCCCTTAGTTAATTTCGCCCCAGAAACCTATTGGATCACGGGACAATCAAGTTATACTTCTGTTTTTGGATTTCGTTTTTTCACAATGCGAACCGCTAGTTTTACTGCAAGTTTAGAGGGAGTACTCTACATCCTAGCCTTACCATATGTATCTACACAGTATATTTTCAATATTATCATTTGGACTTTAATTATTCATTATTATAAAAAGGATTTTAAAGCAAAAAACATCAAATTAGACGAACGCCATATTGAAAAAGTTATTTTCTCCTCCGTACCAGAGTTCCTTACATATGAGGAATATGCTCAAAAAGAAAATCGATATCTCTTAACGAGAAAAGAATATTTAGATCCTTCTTTGATTGCTGGTGAACGAGAAGAAGTTAAACAAATCATTACAGTTCTCGAAGAGAATAAACTTTTACAGGATTTAATCCCTGTTGATGAGAAAGAAAAAGAACGGTTCTATTTTACTCTTAAGTATTTATATAATAACAATATGATCGATATTTTAACTTCAGAATTTAGTTATATATTCGATAGGGTCGAAAAACAGGGACTCTACATCATTTATGACGATGGTAGAGGTGTCTTTGATTATAGCTTTGTTCAAGAAGTAATTCAAGACCCTGGTTTAGTAGCGGGTATGGTTTCAGCAATAACTTCCTTCATTAAAGAAACTACAAGGTCTCAAGATTTATTAAAAACTATAGATCATGGAGATATTACTATTATCCTTGAATATGGTAAAAGAATATTTGGAGCGTTATTTATTAGAGGTAATCAAACTGCAGAACTAAGAAATAAACTTAGAGTTTTTGTAGAGCGATTCGAAGAAAAATATAAATCCGTATTAGAAGATTGGAGTGGCGCATTGGTTCACTTTAAAGAGGATCATCTATTAGTCGAAGACATTTTTAAAGAAATCTAAATTTTTTTTCTATTTTATTTATATTTTACTTTACTAACTTGATTAATCAGTTTGGTTATAGACTAATTGGGTAAGTACAAAAGCAGCCTCAAATAGATTAAATAAGAGCGCTGTAATGTAGAAAGCAGGTTCTAGATCTGGAAAGAGTCCAATTATCGCTAGAATCAATGGTACTTGAAGAGGAACTTCAAGTAAAAGCCAGAAAAATATACTCATCACTAGATTCGACTGCATCTGGGTCTTCAAAACTTTCCTATTTTCAGGCTTTTGTAATGAAAGGATGATCACAGCCCAGTTAAGACAAAAGAATATAAGGCTACACCAAAACCAAAGGCTATGAGCACTTAATCCATAACTTTCAAGTCCAATAGGAATAAGAGAGGCTATAATCACCACAAGTCCAGTAGTGACGATACTGCGAATCCTTTCGAGTTCTTTTTTATGAGTAACACCAATAAGAGCTTCAAAACCCACAAAAATTCCAGCGATATGGGCAATTCCAATAAATATTTCAACATTTTCAACCAAATTTCATCACACAATTTAATTAATTTTATCTTAATTTTGATAGAGTAAATTAATTTAATAATTCCTTTTTTTGTAATTATTCTGGAACCGATGCTACAGCTCTTACCCATCCTGCACTAGCTCTCGCAATTTTTATGGGGAAACAATAAATTGTAGCGCCAACTGGTGGAACCTTGTCCAAATTTATCATCTTTTCCATTTGGAAGTATCCTAATTCTATACCTGCAAAATGACCTTCCCATATTATTGAGGAATCTGGTCTCTTTTCTCTTACTGATTTTTTCCATTTTTTAGATGTTATTGAAAAAGGTGCGTCCCATGACCATGCATCTATTCCAACAATATGCACTCCCTGCCTTATTATATGTAATGTTGCTTCTCTACTTACACCTACCCCATGATGGATGTATTCTTTAGTTCCATAATATTTAGGGGCATTTGTATTGATGCATAAAATATCTCCTTTCTTCAATGTATAATTTAATTTATTTAATTTCTTTTCAATATCATCCGGACTCATTACATATCCTTCTTCATAATCTGTACAATCTAATACTATTAATGGGCCGATACCCCATTCTAAAGGAAAATTGTCAATGGTCATTGCTTTTCTTTCCTTCTTTTCCTTATCTTGTATAGGAGCGAAGTGCCAAGGAGCATCCATATGCGTTCCACTATGAGTCCCTAAGGTTATTGTTTCAGTTGCCCAACCTTTTCCATTAGGTAAATGTTCATTTGGATTTAGTTTAGAAAATATGAATCCCATTTCTTCGGCGCCTCTTTCATGATCTCTATATTCAATATGAGGTTGAGTCAAAGGAGGGTCGAAAATTGCCTCTTCGGGATTAATTATTGGAATTGATAAATCTACATACTTCATTATTATCATTTTAAGGCTTATTTTAATACTGTGAAATAATAAATCAATATCCTATAAAGATATTATTAAGAATGACAATAAAAAAAAGAAAAAATTAATTATAAATCATATATGCCGATTCCAGTTCCGCACTTAAAGAAGGTCTCTTCTCTTATCCACCCTGAATTATCATAATAATCCGACGCAAAAATCGTTGGAGCACCCCAGAATTGTGATGTAATATAAATAGGTATAAAAAGGGTTCCATAACCTAAGAAACCTATATTAAAATTTGTTGTATTTAAGCCAATTAAATAAGTACTGTCAATCTTAATTTCAAAAATACGATGAGCCATTGTACCGTGTATCGATGCGTAAAATCCATGTTCTATTGTTGCTTCAGTATCATTCAAAGTCGTTGTATACATATTGCTTCCAATGTATAGAGTGTTATTTATCGTCTCTGTGTCAGGAATATAGCATAGAAGTTCCTCACCTGGTTGAGAAGAGCCAATTTCAAAATTCCATGACCCATCTGTAGGGAAAAGAGTAAGAGAATTATCAGTATCTATCCACATTGAAAACCATTCCCCTGTGGAATTATCCGTTATATCACTTACAAAATCTACTAAAACATATAGATAACCATCCTTTAAATGAATATAATAATAATTATACGCATCTAGTGAATTCTCATCAGTTATTAGATATTCTGTAAATATCCAACTTGAATATTGCCATCCCTCATCTTCACTAAATCGTCCGTCAACCGTGACATTAAAAGAACCAAAGTCTAATCGTGGAAAAAAATAACCCAAAAACCCACCTGATACACCTGCTGCCAAAAATATTATTATAATTAGACTGATTAAACCTTTTTTTTCCATTTTGATCAGATTTCTAATTTTAATAAATTATAATTGATCTATAGCTGACTATATTATTATAAAAATCTATCCATCGAGTATTTAATTATCGAAATAAAAAAATTTCATGGGTTTTATTTACAAATCTAATAATTTCATCGCATTTAACCCCATAATTTGATCGATTTCTATATTAGATAAGTAATCCACTTGGTTAAAATAATCAACCGCAATTTCGATCATTTCTGGAACAAATCCATCTGTTCCAAACAAGATTTTATGAGTGCCTATAATGTCTTTGGCAACAAGCAAGAGCTCTTTTAACTTAAGAGGTGCCATATATGGCAAATTGCTGATATCTAAATAGATATTAGGGTATTGTGTGGCTAACGCAATTGCCGTGTCTGAAAAGGGAAAGCCCATATGAGCGATGACAAATTTTATTTTAGGAAAAGAGTTAAAATATTTATCCATTTCTACTGGATTGGAATAACTAAGAACTGGTTTCTTCGTACCGGGGGGAGGCCATCCCGTATGCATGAGAACTATTAGATTATGGACTTGGGCAACTTCTAAAATGGGTTGTAAAAGATTGTCATAAAAATGCTTTTTTCTAAAGGAAACCATCAACTTTAAGCCCTTATAATCCATTTGTTCCAAATCAAACTCCATTTGTTCTTTAATATCTGAATTTGGCTGGACTTTCTCAGGAGGATTATAGAAAGGAATGAAGATATCTGGAGCATAATCGATCCACTCTTTTAATTCTTGGTTTTCTTTCGAACTTACAGGCAAAAGGACAACTTTATCTAGGCTTGCTTTACGAATATGATATAAAGTCTTTTCAATGATATTTTTTTCCTTTATTGACTCCACTTGTGGTAGTAATTGGGCAATACGCTCGTAGAACCCATATCCTTCGAAAATTTTAAATGCTTTTTCCATATACTCAATTTTATATCCCCTCTGAAACATATGACAGTGAAAATCAATTCTCAAATTAAACACCTTTATTCTCTACAGCTTATATTAATTAATAATTTTTCTATCTAATTATTGGTGCTATGCTCGAATCCATTGATACGATCTTCTGTAACTCTTTAAATGCGTTCTTTGAGGTAGAGAAAGTTTGAGCATTAAATTTTTTGATAATATCCTTGAGTTCTTCATCGAAAATTCGTACGAAAATTTCAATATGGGGATGTCTTAAGTGTAATTTTGAGGTAAGATAAATGGCTTCATCAAATTCGGTTTCTTTTTTCCAGCAGATAAAAACTTGGGAAATATCTTCTAGTTTTAAGTGAGCACATAAATCGCTTAAATAGCAGGCAAATTCCTGGTAAATATGTAAACGTTCATTAACTTCAAATGCAATACCGTCGTTCACATCATCGAAAAGATATACCTCTCTATCAGGTTGTTGAGAGATATGATACGCAATTCGATGAGTTAAATTATCACGCCCGATGACAATAGCACCCCCAATTTTATTTTTAGTCCATTCTTGAATGTGTTCCATTGCCCATTTCGAGGTAGAAAACGAAAATGCATTCAAAGGAGGTTCTCTTAAATATTCTTGAACGTGGTCAGCGAATGCTCGGACATAAATATGACAGTCTGGATTCATTTTACGAATTTTTTCGGTACAAATAATTGCAGTTCTTACATCATTCATATTAATAAATACTTCTTTTGCGTGTTCTGCATTGGCTGATTTAAGATTAGTCAATTCAGTTGGATCCCCAATTATCACTGGGTGTTTTGCATTTAATAAATCCTCAACTAATTCTTCACAATCTTCAATTAAACAGAATTGTTTTTTATGCTTAATACAGTGCTCTATTATTCTTTCTGAGAGGTGATGATATCCAATGACAATTGCATGATTACGTTTATGAGATGCAAGAATTCTACTAGTGATGACTGGATTATATCTCTCAAATAATTCTCCCATAATGAATCCAAAAAAGATCACCTCTAATAAAATTGGCCAAATTACCGCATAAAATTGACCAAAATTTCCTACATCAGATGGAATACCCACAGTTATCGTAAAAAGAATGATTCTACCTAAATCATAGCCAGGTTCGGTAATGAAAAAATAAACTAACCCAATAAACCAGAAAAGGAAGAAAAATATAAACTGTGCTTTATACTGCTTGAGCTTAAGGTGGATTCCTATAAACGCGTTTAGTAGATTCATTACATAAATTAAAGCACCCTAATTTAAAAAAGATATGGGTGAATTAAATAAATCTTATTCTATTAGTGTTATTACTCGTGAAAATCTTAATTTCTTAAGAAATGACTAAATGGATTTTTAATAAGATTTAAAGAGTTAATACAGAATTAATAATAATACATTCTAAATTAACCAAATTATAGTAAAAATATAAAAAGAAAAATAGAAAGAAAAAATAAATAAAAAAGAATTGTGTTCTTACATCATACCTGGAGGCATACCGCCCATTCCGCCCATACCGCCCATACCTGGAGGCATTCCACCCATTCCACCTGGAGGCATTCCACCTGGTGGCATATCAGGACCCTTAGCCCCAGCAATAACATCATCGATTCGTAAAATCATTGACGTAGCCTCGGTCGAGCTTTTAATGGCCTGAATTTTTACAACGGTTGGTTCAACGACTCCAACGGATACCATATTATCGACAACATCTCCTGTGTCGAGATCATGGCCGGCAAACTTGTTTCCAGCTTGGTGTGACGCTCTAAGTTTCATTAACACATCAATTTGGTCTAATCCAGCATTTTCAGCTAATGTTTTTGGAATAATATCCAAACTATCAGCAAAGATTTCAACAGCTAATTGTTCACGTCCACCTAAGGTTGACGCAAATTTTCGTAATTGAATTGCTGTTTCTAATTCTGGAGCTCCACCGCCACCAACGATTTTTTCATCTTCGACAACATCTCTAACTACGCAGAGGGCATCATGAATTGCTCTGTCTACTTCATCAACAATAAGGTCAGTTCCACCTCGAATTAAAATTACAACTGATTTAGGATCTTTACATTCTTCAATAAAAATCCAACTATCGTTCATAATTTTTCTTTCTTCGACTAAACCGGCGTAACCTAACTTTTCTTCTTTAACATCATCAAGATTGTTAAAAATCATACCGCCAGTTGCTTTCGAAAGTTTTTCAAGATCCGATTTTTTGACACGTCGAACTGCCATAATTCCAGCTTTCGTAAGAAAGTGTTGAGCCATATCGTCGATACCTTTCTGACAAACGACTACATTCGCTCCAGAATTCTCAATCTTTTGAACCATGGTTCGAAGCATTTTCTCTTCTTCATCTAAGAACTCTTGGATTTGTTCTGGACTAGTAATTTGCAGTTTGCTTTCAAATTCGGTCTTTTCAATTTCGAGTGCACTTTGCAAGAGAAGGATTTTTGCATTATTTACGCTTTTTGGCATACCTGGGCTAACTACTTCTTTATCTAAGATAATTCCTTTAATTAGTCGAGTATCATCCATGCTATCCCCTTCTTTTTTCTGGATCTGAACTTTTTCAATATCCGCGATCCATTTACCATTTTCACCTTTTTCAGCGACGGATTTAATTGCGTTAATACAGATATCAGCTAACATGTCTCTTGATTCAGAAACAATTTTACTAGACATACAAGTCATAGCTGCATCTTTTAAACCCTTATAATCATCGATACCGCTTTTAATCGACATAGCTTCAAGAATTTCTACTGCCTTTTCCGCAGCCTTGCGAAATCCTTCGGTTATAACTGTTGGATGAATTTTCTGTTGTAAGAGTTTTTCTGCACGTTTAAGTAATTCTCCAGCAAGAATAACGCTAGTTGTGGTTCCGTCTCCTACTTCTGAGTCTTGAGTTTTTGCGACCTCTACCATCATTTTGGCAGCAGGATGTTGTACATCGATTTCCTTTAGGATAGTTGCGCCATCGTTCGTAATAACTACATCACCAAATTGGTCCACGAGCATTTTATCCATACCACGGGGGCCTAATGAGGTACGTACTGCTTCAGCAATAACTTTAGCAGCAGCAATGTTGTTTGTCATAGCATCTTTGCCACGCGTCCTTTCAGTGCCCTCTTTCATTATGAAGATTGGTTGTCCACCTAATTGTGCCATGTTTTATCACTTTTATTTGTTATTTTTTTAATTTTCAGTTTAAAATATTTTTTACTTATATAATGATCTCTAAGTCATAAAATTAAAAAAGTTTACGAAAATTAGGTAAATATGAAAAATAAGAGGATTATTAAAAAACTCAATTTTTAAAAAAAAATTCTCTTCTAAAAAATGCCTATACAATTTAAAATATAAAATTTGATAATCGCGTATAAATTTCGAAGGAGTTTAAGGTAAAATTCCATTTAATTCTAATTATTTTCCTTTTTTCTGCTTTATGCGATATAACCTTTTCTTTCTTGCATTGGAAGGAAAAATTCCTCCTTTAACAGTTTGTACTTGTTGCACTGAAATAAATGCGTCCTCGTGACTCTCTTCTATGATATTAAATACTTCCTTCAAATTTTTGCGCCTTATTACCAATTGCACCAATATATTATTATAACCCTCAGCTGTTAACACCGTAATACCATAGCCTGCTTCCTTTAATGACTTTAACAAATTATCCGGTCGTTTAATTACAATGAATTGGAGATTCAACAGACCAATGGATAATTTACGATCAATATAGATGCCAACATAGTTACCAATAGCAAATCCAAGTGCATAAGCGGTATAGTAAAGAATATTAGTGAGATTGTCAAAAAGTTGACCAATTGCAAGAAGCCAAATAAACACTTCGAAGAATCCAACAATCGGAGAGATTTTAATTTTGTCTCGTGAGGTAAAAATAATTCTCAGAGTTTGTAGCGAGACATCTGCAATTCGAGCAATAACAATCAAAAGTGGTAATATAATTAAACCATAGATCTCATCTGTCATTATATTTGAATTTAGTTTGGATTTATTAATATACTTGAGGGTTAAATTTATTTTCTTAAAAATTTAAATAATCAGTTTTGGTGCATCTCAATTTAATTAAAACAAACAATAAATTCCACGAAGTATTGCAAATACTATGTCAGACCAAATTAAGGTTGTAATGTATATCAAAAATATGATTTCTGATATGATTTTCCTTAATAGCGTAATTGCTACCGAACTAATGAAGATCACAGAAAATCTTGCGGCTCTACGGCATGGAGAGGATTTTTTGAAGTCAAGTAATTGCCTTCCGGAGCATAAGATATTAAATGAGCAGATTATGGAAATTGTTGATAAATATAATAAAACTTCGGAGGAAATTAAGAGAAAGGAAGCGTTAGAAAATCATATATTGAAACATATATGAACTATAGAATAAAGACTTTCTATTCCTATATAATAGACAATAATGAATCTCGTTGGTTTATATGGATGAAATTAGTGTAGAGGATATTGATATTCCTGTAGTGGAGGATAATATCAAACTTAAAGCTTCTATATATTATTCTGGAAAAACAGAAAAAAAAGCAGAATTTATTCTCAATCTTGCTGGTTTATTGGATCATCGCGAAAGTTATTTCGTTCAATATTATTCAAAAAAATTTGCACAAGAGGGATATTATGTATTATCATATGATTATCGAGCCCACGGAGAGACAAAGAAGCAAACAGGTTCTCGATGGGACAAAAAAGTTGTTAAAATATTCTCGGATATTCATATTGTAATCGAATGGATTTTAAAAAATCAGTCACAGAGACTTCTCGATAATCAGATCTTTTTATTCGGACGAAGCATGGGGGGTGCAATCATTTTAACACATGGATTTAAAGATCATAGAGTAAAGAAACTTGTTGCCTTATGCACACGTTTTGATTATCATACTACAATGATTAAGTTTCCCGAGGATATTATAAAAGCAATAAGTCCAAGGTACTTTCTTAATAAAAAACCGGATAACAATGAAAGAATTTTAATTGCCCACTGTAGAGACGATCCAAGGATACCATTTGAAAATCTTGCTCAAATTAAAGACGCATTAGGGTTATCTAAGGAAAATGTATTGGTATATGAAAATGGAGGTCATTCCTTTAAAGGGCATCGAGAAGATATCTTTGAGCATACTATAAGATTTTTAAAAGAAATATAAGAGAAGTAATAATATAGTAAAATGTAGACTATTTTGAAGTGAAAAATATGGAAAAAATAATTATAGTTGGACCTGCATCACAGATGTTAGGGGTGCGAATTGCAAAAGAATTGGAAGTTGAGTGCATAAATACTGAGTTTAAGAGATTCCCCGATGGAGAAAATTATATAAGGTTAAATATTGAAGATGAGACAATCCTGGCAGATAAAAAAGTTATAATAGTCCAAACAACTGGTCCAGATGCCACAGCTGATCAAAATTCGCGTCTCTTTGAACTATTTATGATGATTGATTCAGTGAAACGAATGGCTCCAGCTAAAATTATAGTGGTGATACCCTATTTAGCATACGCTCGACAAGACAAGATATTTCGACCCGGTGAGTCCCAATTTGCGAATGTTGTAATAGGAATTCTGAACTCCTTAGGTATTGATGAGCTGTATGTAGTCGATGTTCATGCCCCTTTACTTGTCAATGAATGCCTATGTAAGGCTGTAAATATTGATTCCATGAAAATTTTAGCAGATTATATTAAAAGCCAAGGTGCTAAAGATATTATAGTTATCTCCCCAGATAAAGGGGCTGTTGAGAGATCAAAAGCATTTGCGAAGCATTTTGGAGAGGAAGTTCCCGTTGAATATTTCGATAAAGAACGGGACGTCAAAACGGGAAAGATAGAAATGTCGGGTAAATTAAGTCTTAAAGAAAAAGAAGTTGTTATTGCCGATGATATTATCTCAACGGGAGGTACAATGGCTTCTGCTATCAAAATTGCGAAACAAAGTGGAGCAAAAAAGATCTACGCCGCAGCGACTCATGCCTTATTATTACAGCAAGCTAAATTTCGCATTCTTAATGCAGGAGCAAATGAAATAATTGGAACCGATTCGATTGATAATGAGGTTGCAAAAGTATCTCTTGCGAAAACTATCGCAGATTACTTAAAATTCGATTAAAGAGAAGAATATTTTGTTATTAAATTTTTTATAAGATTTCTTGTTTTCTTTTTTAATTTTTTTATAGTTGAATTGTTCTTTATTATATAATCAGCTTTTTGTATTAGTTCCAATAAGCCGAATCCTATTTCTCTTTCTTCTCTCTTTTTAATATCAAGAATTGATTTTGAATCATCATCACGAGCTCTCTCAATAATTCTTTGATATCTAATGTTTTCATCTGCTTCAATGACAACCAAAGGAAACTTCCAATACTTTCTAAAAACTTTTAATTCATAGGGACTTCTTATACCATCTACAAAAACTACTTCCGATTGAGAACTTTGTATCAACTCAACACATTTTTTCGCAATAATTTCATCACCGCCTTCTATTCTAAGACTTTTTGCTAGTTGCCCTAAATTTTTATCTGTAACCACGATATTTCTCTTTATAGCTTCGTCTCTTACTACATCTCCCATGGTTATTATTACACCTAAATCTTTAACTATTTTTAAAGCAGTGGATTTTCCGGAACCTGGTAAACCACAAAAACCGATAACCTTCAAAATAGATCCCACTTAGATTTTCAATTAAAATAAAACGATTATAAAAGAATAAAAAGCTTTACACTATAATTATTTTGTTAAGTAACTTTATCAACTGATTCTCGGATGACCAAAAAAAAAGATAAGGCTCAGGATAAGACAGAAAATTCCTATGATACTATAGAATTAAAATCAGTTAAGTCATCGAATATTTCCGCCAGCTCGGAACTGATCAAACAATACGGAGTGGATCCAGTTAAAACTCCGGGGGTTTTAACTTATAACGCCTATAAAAAAATTGTTGGTTATGGATTAAGATATGCTAATGAAGCCATGTCTTCTAAGGATTGGCGAGAAGTATATGGCATTCTAATCGGTTCTGTTGAAGACAATAAAAAAGTGTTGATAAAGGACGCCATACCAATGATAGTTGGAGATAGAGCGGGTGTAAAATACGAAAATAAGCAATATGTAGATATGGCTCAAATTGATGAATCGGTTTATGAACGTTCCATTCAAGATAGTAAGAATGATTTTATTATTGGTTGGTGGCATACTCATCCTGGATTTGGCTTTTTTTATTCTCCTGTTGATTGTATGACACAATTAGGATATCAAATTCCAAATCCTTATGCTCTTGGAATAATCTTTGATCATACCAAATTCTTATCAAACGATTTTTATTTAGGGGTCGCTGGATTACGCTTGATTAATCCTGAACAGGGCATGCTTGCTACATACGATCTTATTGAATTAGAATATGAATTGGAAAAGGAACAAATGGTAAAGAAAGTTAAAAAAACCATAAAAGATCTCAATAAAAATATAGATAAGATCTTGGATGATCTTAAATATATTGATGAAGTTTTAAGAAAAAAAGCATTAGCTCAATTGCAAAGAAATTATGGTTTAATTTTAGTTCCGAAAAAAGATATTAAAGTTACAAAAGATGAAGCTGAAGCAGAAGAAGATGAAAACTATCTATATGTATGGGACCCCAATTTTTTCAAAAAAAGCTATAGAATTCCAAAATTTCGCGAAAAAGTAGAAAATGAAATCGCTAAATATGAAAAAATTATACTTTCTCTTCAAAATGATAATGATAAATATGAAAGCAAAAGGCAAAAGTACCAAAAGAAGATTCAAAGTCTTTTAAGTAAACCTAACGAATGGTATAAAAAGATGATGAGTGAATTTACGGAAGGAATAGAGAAAATTTCCCCACTCTATGATTATTTAGATACAAATGAACGAAAAATCATTGAACATTTTGAAACACGTAGTTCAGAATATTATAAAATTTTAGATTCATTAAATACCCGCGCAGAATTTGAATTTAAAAATAGAAATTTGAAATCAGATGAAATATGAATAAGTTTTTTATTGAGTGCTATATAAATAATAATTAGACTTCTTTTGAAAGAATACTAACAGTCTTTTCTTATGAGGATCTCCTATGACTAATGAAACAACGCTCATTATAAGAAATCGGTCAGAAAAAGAAAAAACCATCAAGGATGCGATATTTGCATTTTCAGGTGGTACAAAATCCTTATTAATCAAAGGAGAAGGTAATGAAATATCTACTGCGGTTGAAGTTGCGGAGATATTAAAGAGTAGAATGTATCCTGGAGTAGAAATATCGAATGTATCCCTCGGAAGCCGACCATTTTTTAATAGGAGACAACATAGAAATTATAACAGAAAAAAAAAGAAAAATAATAAAGATTTAATTTCAAAAATTGAGATCACATTGGAAAAATCGATATAAGTTTTAAATATGTCTTTTGAAAAATTAGGACCAGTTTTAGCTGAGACCAGAACATCAACAACATGCGCTATTTGCGGGGATTTTATTTATAAAAGAATTTACCGCGATGAAAATTCAAAAAATAAACAGAAAGTAGTTTTTGTTTGCAAAAATTGTTTAGAAAATAATAAATAAATACAAACTAGAATAACCTATTTCAAGTTTGATAAACCATTTGATTTCTTCTCACGTCTCTTTCGGAGATATCTGTCCCAGTTAAAGCTAAGTATGAAGAACATAAGGCTGATTGTAATCAGGAGCATTAGTGATTCAGTAATCACGCTCGAAACATCCCCTATCTCAATTCCGGTTGCATTTAAACCTAAAACTATCAGAATTGGGAGAGAAACATAGAAGAATGTAGTAATATTTTTACCTAACCAGCCCCAAAAAACGCATCTTGCTATCTTTATTTTCATTTTTGACATTCCAAGAGCAATCCAAAGAGGATCATCTGGTATTGGTAACGCAGCAGCTAGAAATATATAAAAATGAATACTTTTTGGATGTTCTAATACATACTTTCCAAAACCTTGGACGTTTTCGAAAGTGGGAGAGTATTTCTTTTCTGCAATTTTTTTAGCGCCCACGCCTACTAAAAAACTCAATAGTTCACCTAAAACACTTCCTAATCCTCCGGCGATAACTAATCCTATTAATTCAAGCCAAAATGAAGGATTTATTAAAATTTCACTAATTAATAATCCAAATGAACTAAATCTCAAATAAATTGAATTAGAAAAAGAAAATAAAATAAAGGGATATGGAACTGGAAAGCCTATACTTGCATTTCCAATAAAACAGATAATAAAGGATATGAAAAGGGCAAATATATAATTACCACCCTCAGTAACACTAGCAATATTCTTTCTTGCTTCAATGATAGCATTTCGGATTTCAGGGAAAGTTAAAAACAAGAAGAGATAAATAAATACTGCCACGTAAAAAAAACAGAATACAATAGTTAATCTTCTTGGAACAGACATGATGCTATCTAATTCTCTGATTATGCATTTCTTCTTGATATCTTAGTATTCAATCCATTTCTTGCATTTAGCAACAAATCTAGATGATCAGTAATCTCGCCGATCTTATTTATTTTATTTGTCATCATAATATCTTTAAGTACAATTAGTAATTCATCAGTTTTTGGATTATAAATAATATCTCCTCTATTAGCCTCTTTACCCGACTTTGGATTAGGTCCTTTATACAATTCCATACCCGGAAGAGTCCAATAGGTTTTCGAATTAAAACTAAATCTTCCTCTTAAAACAAATGGCATCTTATCGAGTATAGCATCCGCAGATAAAGGAGCTAAATGACGTATGATTCGGCCATGTAATCTCCCAATTCCAAACAGATCAATTTTAATAAGATATTCTCGATTATCAGACATATTTTATAAATATAGTATATACCGATATTTATAGTCTTATAAAAGCCATGAGCCTTCTAAATCGATTCATGGAGAAAAAAGTGTAAAAAACTCATTGATAAGGGTTTTAATAATAACATTTATATATTTGAATTACTATCTTTGTATTGGACAATAGTATTGCATTGGTTTAGATTACTTTACAACAGAATAAACAACGTACAAGTTGTTAGCTGAAAATTGTAAGCATTTTGATATCTGGCGTTTTTTTGAAAACCAGTATATTTCTTTTATTGCCGATAAAAACTAAAACTCATGATTAGATTTATTTAATTAGCGCTTCTAGCTATAATATCAAGGTATAAAGATTTTTAATACAAAAAAGCCATAATATAGTATATACTTTGGACACTTTTTGGCACCAAAGTTAATTAATAGAATTACCACGTTTACTAGAAGCCCTGAATTCTTGATATCTTGTTGAGGAAGGAGTAATTTTTTAGTACACGAGACATCCAGTCAATGAAAACCGTGTATCAAAAAAAATAGGAGCTTTGATTCAGGATTAGCTTCATTGGAATTTTATGGCACTGAATCCATTGAATCAATAATTCTGAGATAATCGGAGCAACTATTGTCCATCTTTTTTTTCAAAATTGATGAGATCCTTTTCAGAGTCTATATCATAGAATCTATCTTTTGAACTCAATTCGTGTACCATAAATCTTTGATTTTTCGATTCTATTAAAAAATTTATCATATCCCGTATTGAGGTAATATTCATGTTATTTCCTTCATTAACCATTTTTATAACAAATTTATATGGAAAGGAAAGAATAGGCACCACTTGTTTAATTATATCTCTATTCTGACTTCTCATATCAACTTGAATTATTTTTTTAAGAAAAGATTCATTATTTTCAGAAAAAGTTTCTAAGATTGAAATGGGATTCTGAAGATCTGACATCAAATCATCTCGTTTTATATTATAATAAAATATAGAAGGATTCTTCCGGAATAAGGCTCCTTTCTCTGATATTAGATTAAAGATGTTTTTTAGTAATTCTTTACTAAAGATGGTGTCGCCTGGAAAAACTAAGAAAAGATCACGGGAAAAATATTTTGCTAGATTCTTAGAGAAACTCAGAAACGAGAACAATGAACCTTTTTTATATTCTTGCCCTGAATCTATAATACTTACTTTTTTATACTCTTTTTTACCATTTCTTTTGATAGATCTTATATAGTCTTCAATTTGAGAACCTAAATGACCTATTATAATTTCAATTTGATCTATTTTTAAATCCAATAAATTCGAAATTAATTGATTAAGAATTAAATCTTCTTCTAATCTTTGTATTTTTATTAAAGGTTTTGGGATTGATGGAAAGATATTTTTAATCCTAGTGCCTTTTCCAGCGCATAAAATAATCGCAATTCTTCGTGCAGGATATTTATTCTTGGGTGGTAACAATTGGATTTCCATCCATATCAATAATTATTGTATGTTCTTGTTGTGAAACATATTGCTTACTCTGTTCAATCAATATTGGATATTCCATAATGACTTTTTTACGAAGGAACGTATTTATATATCGTTCTATTTGATTGGAAGAGATTATATTATTCTTTTCAATTATTCGAGGTGAGAATGGGAGCTTATGTGTTAATTGTTCAATTTTATTCATATAATTTAATTCTTGATAAGGAATATTCTTCGTTGGTTTTCTAATCAAACGATAAATGTATGAATTAGAACCATTTTGGACCCAACCATCACCAGGGGTGGCAAATGGCTCACATGCATAGGCTACTCCTGGTTTTAATATCTGATTATGTTGTGTATCCTTCGTATTTGGTATAAAGGGTCCAGCATGTAGATTGAATCTCTTTAATTCATGACCTCCAAGATTTTTGACAGGATTAAGTCCAAAATTACTTATTTTGTTATGAATTACTTCTCCAAGTTCATAAAGTTTAGTCCCTGGCATAAAGATTTCTATAGCAGCTTTCAAACCTTCATCCGCAGCGTCAATTATTTTTTGAAGATCAACATCTTCATCTAAATTAATTGTAAAAGCACTATCGGCAATATATCCATCATAATGCGATCCAATATCGATTTTTAAGAGACCTCTTTCTGGTATGATTGACTTATCTTTTAATGAGGGACTATAATGAGCAGCAACCTCATTTAAAGACATATTTACAGGAAACGATAATTCGCAATTATGTTTTAAAATCTCTTCTTCACACTTATTTGCTATCTCCAGAAATGAAGCTCCAGGTTTAATTAATTCTCTTGCAAGTTTTTTTGCAGCGATTACTGCTTTTCCTGCTTTAATATAGGATTCAACATCAAATTCATTTTTCATTTTCAAATCATTCTCCTTTATGGAGTTAAACGATCTGGAGTTCTAGGGTACATCACCGCATCTCTTATATCATCTAAACCGCATAGAAAGGTTACCCAACGAGCAATTCCTAAACCAAACCCCGCATGAGGGGGCATGCCATAATCAAAAGCATTCAAATGCGATTCAAACGATTTTGGATTTAACCCTTTTGATTCAAGTGCATCAATCAATTGTTGCTTATCATGTACTCGAGTGCCTCCTGAAGTTAATTCTAACATACCCATCTGTAAATCGAATGATTCGCTATACTTTGGGTCTTTAGAAGGCATAATATAAAATGGTTTAATACTCATGGGCCAATGAGTAATATAATAATAATATTGTAGTTCCTCTCCTAGTTTTCGATAAGCTTCCGTTGAAATGTCTTCCCCCCATTCTAAATCGATATTAAATTTTGATTTCAATAATTCTATAATTTCATCATATTTATATCTCTCAAGAGGGATTTCGGGTAAAATAGTTTTACTTTCCATATTCAAAAATTTCAAGGATGGCATTTGATTTTCTCTTATTTGTAGAATAACGTTATAGACTAGTTCTTCAAGCAATTTTAGAATATCATACATATCACCAAAAGCTAATTCTACATCTAAGACAAAAATTTCACAGATATGCCGTTTTGTACGACTTTTTTCTGCGCGAAAACATGGGCTAATTTCAAATACTCTTTCATAAACTCCACTGAGTTGTTCTTTATAAAGTTGAGCAGATTGCGTTAAGAAAGCTTCATTATCAAAATACATTATGGGAAATAATTCTGTCCCTCCTTCTGTAGCTGAACCAATTATTTTTGGGGTAGTTATTTCAGTAAAGTTACGTTCGTATAGAAATTCACGTGCTGCTTTTAAAACTTCACCTCTAATCCTAAATATTGCCTCATTTCGTTTAGAACGTAAATCTAAAGCCCGATGATTTAATCTAAGATCTAATTCTGAAACCGTTTCACCCGACATATCAATTGGGAGTTTTTCAGGAGTTGCATTTAAAATTTTAATTTCCGATGGTATAATCTCCACCCCTCCTGGGGCCGCATCAAATGTTTTAACCCTACCCTTAACCATAATACAATATTGGTAACCTAATTTACTTTTCTCAAAAATATCATCTGATACTTTTCCTTTCTTTAAAGTAATTTGACGCTCTCCCATCTTATCCTGCAAGATAATGAATCGTAAACCCCCAAGATCTCGAAAATTCCGAACCCAACCTCCAAGTATTACCTCTTTATCCAATAATTTTGGAGTTATTTCATTTGTATAATGAGTTTTTCTCCAATTACCAATTTCATCAAATGCCATATTTAAATATCAAACCAATTTATTGCTAATTTAAATTTGAGAACGAAAGTAACAATAAATTTTTTGCTATCTTAATATCGATTAATCATGCCATTTTTAAATTGGAATAAAAAACTAAATTTTAATCCTGAAAAATTATATGACAAGAATTTATACAAATCTCTTCACACAGATGAAATTCATTCTGGATTGAAAAATTTAAAAGAAATAGCATCTGATTCGTGGAATAATCTCTTAATTCAAGGGGATAACAAAAAAGTCATGCAAGCTTTACTGAAAGATTTACAAGGTAAAATTAATCTGATTTATCTTGACCCTCCCTTTTTTACTGGCGGTCACTTTCACTTTAAAACATTTATAGGAGAAAAAAATATTCATGTTTCAAAAGCATATTCTGATTCCTGGGACGGAGGTATAGATACATATTTAAATTTTCTTTATGAAAGGCTATTCCTAATGAAGGAGCTTTTATCTAAAACAGGAAGTATTTATCTCCATTTAGATTGGCATATTAGTCATTATATTAAGATTCTGCTTGATGAACTTTTTGGCGAAAGTAATTTTAGAAACGAAGTAATCTGGGCCTATCCCGCTGCTTCAGTTCAAACGAGAAAGTTTTTTATCCGTTCTTATGATACCATTTTCTTTTATACAAAATCTGATGAGTATCTTTTTAGAGATGATCCTCATATATATATGGAATATTCTAATCGAGTAAAATCTGCACTTAAAAAAGATGAAAAAGGTATTTTTTACTATCGAGGTGGAAGCCATAATGGAAAAAAATTATCACGTAAAGTTTATGTAGATGCTGAGGGTATTTTTCCTAGAGATGTGTGGAATGATATTCCATATATCAGAGCAAATACTAAGGAGTATCAAGGGTTTTCTACACAAAAGCCAGAGAGATTATTAAAACGTATAATTTTAGCATCTAGTAATGAAAATGATATTGTTGCTGATTTTTTTTGTGGAACTGGAACGACATTAGCAGTGGCAGAAAAATTAGGTAGGAGGTGGATAGGGTGTGATATTACTGCTCAATCAGTCCATATCTGCAGAAAAAGGATTCTGGATATTAAAAATAGTAATGATTTATTAAATTGGAGAAATCGATACAAAAAAGGATATAGCTCTTTTAAATTATTAGTTATGAATCATTCTAAAAATGATTTTCACATTCCAGAAGAATATATTAAATCAAGCGATAATAATATTTCTTATGAAAAACCTGATTTTGAGACCTCAATTAAAGTAGATGACAAAGCAATTCAGATAAAAATTACTAATTATAATGCTCCCTATGTTAATCATCTTAACCCGGATCTTAAACAAAAAATATCTCATTTCTCGGATTGGATAGATTCATGGATGGTTGATTTCAATTATCAAGGCGGACCTATGAATTGCGATTGGGTAACTTATAGAAATCCAAAGAATAGAAAATTGCATTTAATTTCTAATAATTTTCTCTATAAAATGTCTGGAACATACACAATAAAGGTCAAAGTAATTAATATTATTGGCCATCAATCCGAGAAAGAATATAGCGTTAAAATTTAGAGATTATTTCATTAATTCTCGTAAAAGCATGGTGGCATAAGAACCTTTTTTAAGGGAAAATTCCAACTTTAATTTCTTCTTTTTTTTAAATTCATCATCGTTTCCATATTCCAATAAATTTAATCCCATTGGTTTAGCCATCATAGAACGATATGTTCCTTTAAAATCATAATCAATCAATAACGGATTTTTAAAAATTGATGAATTAATATTCTCTTCAGCATATAAATCTTTTAATAGGTCATTGATGAGAGGAAATTCTTCAATTTTTGTATCATAACCTATAAGTGGTATGACAATCCGAGCCCTATTCAAAGAAATTGCTTCTCTCAAATATTTATCATAGGTTCCTCCATAAACATATTTAACCTTCGTTAAGTGGCCATTTTGATCATCTAATATACTGATTGTATCTCCAGTTTCTGGTTCGAACAAGGAATATCCTTTTTTTGCTCGTAATGTTATCAATTTATTGAAAAGATAAGATTGAAAAGAACTAATAAGAAGCTTTAATAAATATAAAGGTAAATTTTTCACAGCAGTTTCATAGTCTCGAGGATAATCTATAAGGGATTTTATTAACATTCTTTCGTAATTCAAACTTCGGGGAATTTTCTCGAAAATTTTTTCATACCTTTTAGTCTTACTAAGGCTTCTTCGAATTTTTTGACTTTTACTATCCTCAGTCGAATAAGTATTTGTGACCATTTCTTCAAAAGCTTCCTTAAATTTTCCCTCAAGAATATATCTCCCAACTAAATGCGAATTTGGTCTAAATTTACCAAACCTTTGAAGTCCATAATAATTTGGGAAGCCATATTCTTGAATGTGTTTTAATATGTTTTGGATGGACTCTAATTGATTTTCTTCAGGATTAATATTTCTTATAGTAATAGTAAAATTATTGCCCCAATTGGTCCCTATTTTTACTGGCTTATTTGTTGGAATGATGCTTCTAACGAAAACATCTTGATATTTAAATTTCTTCAACTTCTCAATGTAATTACCCTTAATCGAGACTTGCTGAATACTTAATGAAAGCTTATCTTTTAACCCAGAATAAAAAATATCGCCTATTGGAATTTTCAAGGCTCTGCTTAAGATCCGAACAATCTCAAATGTATCTCTGTTAATTTTTACAAGGTTAAATGTAGTATAATTATGTTGTGTTTCATCAAAAATCGAAAAAGGTACATCCTCTTTTATTTCGAGAATTTTACCTTCATTTGTGATCTCCTTTACAATGAAATCCTTATAAGAATTTTTATATATTCCTCCTATACCCTTCGTGTGAGAAGTAGAATATAGATCAATTCCTACAAATTGTTCGATTTCTCTTTCCGAATTTTTTTGAAAATCTCGATGAGAAGCGAATAGATCATTCACTTTTAGGTTCACTCTTATTTATAATAACTTCAAGTCTCCTGTTATCTCATCAATCTCAGAAGATAGAGCAGGACCTATACCCAAAGCTGTTATTGTTCCTGGAGTTAATTGGGTCAAACCAGCATCCTTTACCAAGAAATAATCGATCTTATTCTTTTCTAGTTGGATGATAATATTTTTTATATCATCTATTGTATTTATCTTAAGCACTACTTTTTTTTGACCACTGTTTTTCCATTTTTTCCATATATCTTTATTCTTTCTCCTAACTAAATCAGACGCAGAGACCGAAGCATGACAAGACTGAGCACATTTTTTACCTGCTCCCATCTTTAAATCCGTTCTTACGAGTATAACTTGTTTATAATCATCCACGATATTCCATCCCAATCAAATGAGCCCCAATCAAGAAATCTATTGGAATTCTATTCTCGTTATATTACCAGTCAGTTCTAAAACTAAATCCTCAAGCTCTTCTTTTGTAAACAAGAGATTATCTAAATCCTTTTTAAAAAGAATGGCTTTAAATTGAATATCTCCAGTAGCTAAGAAAATTTCATTTAAAGATAGTATTTTGTTTGGAGCAATTAAAGCTTCTATAACAGGGCGTGGCTTTTTAGTATTTTCAATTAATATGAGTTTATCTATTTCATAAGCCTCCTTAATCCATTCTATTAACTCATTAGAAATCTTTAATTTATCCTTTTTTCCTACCACTAAAATTACAACGTCTTCAAAATCAATCGCTTTATAAAAGGAGACCTCTTTTAAATAATTAAATTTCTGTTCTTCCATATCAAGTAAATCTTTTGACAAATCTAATTCAAATTGGGTGATTTTACCCGCATCAAGCTTTTCTTGGCAATTTGCGCATAAAAAACCTGTCTGTACACATGTAGTACATGCTGGAAGCTTTCTCATTATTTAAAAATTGATAAATTTTATTAAAATTTAATTTTTTTCTAAAGCTCAATTATATCGCAATTAATGCTACTTAATAATCTATCAGCAGAATTGGGGTCGGTTTTATAAGTATATAGGTGTTTTTGAGTTCTTAACTTGAGTTTAACTGTATCTTTCACGCGTTTAACCCTACAGTGGACAGCAAAATCTGCTAATTCAAGAAATTTTTCCTCACTTAATATCTCTTTTGGCAATTTACTCAACACTAAATTAGTGATCTTAAAATTGAATATATTAATTCTATTAAATATAAAATTTTAATTTTTTCATTAGATACAAAAATTTTAATTTTTAAAACAATTTTACTCTTTAATCCTTACTTAGAAGGATCAACTTTTATATGATTAAAAGAATAGCTATGAGATGAAATAAACGATGGCCCCTATTGATGATCCGGAAAAACGAAGAATTGCCCGTTATCATTTATTAGAAAAAAGTGTATGCCGAAGATGTGGAGCGCTAAATCCAATCAAAGCAAAAAAATGTCGAAGATGTCATGGAAAGGATCTTCGATTGAAAAGTAGAGAGTTAGCTAAATAGTCTCCTTTTTTTTAAAAGAAAAAAGCAAAATAGATAGTCATATAAATACAAACCACTACTATGATTAAAGTTATCAATCCAAATCTAATTAAAAAGACTCTTTTCATATCTCTTTCAAATATCGCATGAAATTTTTGGAATATATTTGATTTGGCTCTCTCTTTAAACGATTTTCCCTCTTTTGTTAGCGAGATGTTGATTCGATAGGTAATCGATGGAGTCTTTACTTCGATTACATTAATAGGTAAACAAAGGAATAGAAAGATTAGAAGAAGGAAGAAAATCATTACAATACTACCAAAAATATTATCAATTATTAAAGTAAGCGTATCTGCTAACATCCATCCTTGAAATTGTTGTATAATTAAAAAAATAACTAACCCACTAATTGCTGCAAAATCAAAAAAATCCAATTTTCGGTACCATTTAGTTATTTCTAAAGACTTCACGTTTTTAAAAAGGATGAATTGAAACTTAAATTTAAATTCTCTGTATAATGTAAATCTTTGTTTTTTCAAATTATATGAAATATCAAATCCATCAGAATTACTAAAATCTTGATTAAATGATCTCACAATAAGAATAATACCGTATGTTAAGGCTATCCACCACACAAATGGTCCAAATAGGATCATTTGAGTCATCATAATAATTGAAATTGTTATTAAAAACAAACCAAATAACAATTGAAATAATTGAAAATGAGTATTATTCACATTTGAGGAAAACCCTTTTGAATTAAATGGCTTATCATTACTATTATCTTCGTCGATTTTCTTTTTATCTCGATTTGATTGGGAGGATTCAAAAAAATCTTTGAAAACTTCTTTTATATGGTTCTGACTTCTCAATTTAATTGGAGAAAATCACATTTCATAAAGCATTTCTTTTGATGCTATTTCGAAATAATTTTGTTGGAAAACGACTAAAATAATTAGTGCAATAATTTCTAATATTGAATAAATTAGAAAAGACCACGATAGCACAAATTCAGGACCTGCTTTTTCAACAAAAAAAAGTGGAATTGCAGTCATTAATTGTAAAACAATAAAAGGAACGAAAAATACAATCCAAGCCAATTTAGGACCAACATGGTTGTTTTGGTATCGAATAGCTTCAATATCTTTCTTTGGGACCTCGGTTAACCATGGAAATCCAGGTCGAATTTCATAGAAAAAATAAAAATTCTCTGATTCTGAAAATCTTCCTCGAAAAATACTTAATAAGAAGTATATTAATAAGCTAAACCCAATACCGAGTAATGGGAGTCCTGTTAAATAAAAAAAAGAAGGACCACCGAGAACAACAGCACTTCCAAACTTGACTTCATGTCCCACATCTGTTCCAAAAGTTAAAAATGAATGTAATCCGATTAAAATCAAAATTAAACCTGCTAATAATCGTGAAATAGCATAAGAGAAAAATTTAATTTCTCTAATCGGAGTTTCTCTTAAATTTTGAGCACTCTTTATGGTAATTGAATTCTCTCGTAAATAATATGGGGCGATAAAATACTTAGACGCGAGAATAAGACCAAATAAAATAATTAAAATATCAATTAATAGTGAAAGATTGATAGTATCAATAGTGAAACCCAAATCTACCCCAAATAAAAGCAATAATATGCCTATTGTTGATATTCCCACTCCACTAACCAAAAACAACCTCCTAAGAACCTTCTTTTTGGGGTGAGTCTGTTTTAAATCCTCTATCTCAGATTCGTTTAAAATAGGCATATAATTATCGAAAAAATTGAATATATTAATATATCTTTTATTTTTTTCTTTTATAAAACTTCAACTAAATTGATTCAAAAACCAGAATTTTAGTAGGATCTTAAATGGATTATATACAATTTCGCAATGGTTTTTTATCAGCGATACTACTCCTAATAACCTTTTCAAGTACTTTACTAATAAGCAGTATTATATTAAAACCTTATATCGCTTTAGAGCCAGCAGATCGAGACACAATTATAATCATAAGTGTAATCAATATAATTTTTTGTAGCTATTGGATAATTGAGGCTCTTTATTTAAAAGTTATCTTCAAATTAGAAGATAAAAATATAATAAAATTCGGGAAAAGGATCGCAATTGTTACTCTCTTTTACTTGCCAAACGTTATAATTTTTTGTTTTTTATTCTTTAAAGATTTACACAATCTTATAACCATGATGTTCTTTTTACTATTAGTAATTAAACTGCTTCTTTTAGGAATAATCTATAAAGAAGTCTATGATCTTGTGTTTCAAAATTCACAAGATAGAAAATTAGAATTAGCACAAAATCGAAAGTTGTATTTTGATACATGAAATAAATGGAGTTTTTATTATTTTGAGAGTTTTTCGATTGCGGTTTCAACCATCTTTAATTTGGTAGAATATTTTTCTAATAATTCTGCGAATTTTTCAGTATCAATTTCATTGCTTTCTTTTAACTGTTTCAGCTCATTTAGAGTTCTTATAATGCCTGCTTTTTTATCAATTAATTTTTCTTTTTTGCTGTATGGAATTTTTTGTTCTAACTTTTTCTTTTGGAAGGATTTGAACCGTTTAATATTAAGATCCTTTGGGACAAATTTAGTTAGAAATACAATATTCTTTGGTACGAATGGAGCTAAATTTTCGGGTATAATAATAATTGGCTCAGGATCTTGGATCTTTTTAATCTCTTCATAATCTAATGGTTCAATTTCCATCTCTTTTATGAGATCTTTCACTATTTCGATATTATTTTCAATGCTTTCACTTTCGTCGCTAGATAATTCACTTAAATTTTCTAACATTCCTTCCCAGATTTTTTGAGCTTTTTCAAAATAGAAGTAAGCCTTTTGTTTTAATTTTAAAACTTTGTTTTGGTTAATAGAGGTCAAAGACGATTCTGTAGTGGCTCTAGCTTTCAATTGACAGGCTTTTCCCATATCGAAATGAAATTGACCTCTTAATTGCTGTTTCTTTTTCTCAGCATGCTTTTTTAAATAAAATAGTCGTTTTGATAAAGCACTGAGTCCCGCATACAATTTGGAAGCAAAATAGATATTTTTATTGTTTTCTTCTCTAAGAGCGGCTAAACTTTGAGCAAAAACACGTGCTTCCTCCGAATTTAATTCTAGGTTTTCTGATGAAAGACTTGTGCCAATCTCATTCTGATAGACCACAGAAGAACTAAAATATGCAGCACTTTTATAGATTTTACTACTCTCAACCATTGCTATAATAGAATCTTCCCATTCCTCCTCTGCTTCGAACTTTTCGGATAAGTATGCATAGGCTCTAGCCATAACCCATAAAACCCGACTGCATTCAAACATCATATCATTTATTTCAATTTCCTTATTATTTTCTACAGGATCTTGAAATGTACGGGTGATATCTAAATCGTTTAAAATTTTTGAGTGGTCAAGTATCTGATAATTAATATTTAAGATACGTGTGTATTCTAATATTAAATTCAGATCATCTAAGCTAAAACTCTCGTCTTCTTTTTCTAGAGCTTCTTCTACATGTTTTATTTTAAAATGAAGATATCGAATTCTTCGTTTAATATCTTCGTCTTCAAAAGGAGTTATCATTATTCGATCCAATTTTTTATTTAAATTCCAGTTAATAAAGATAATTTAAGCATTGTTTTAAAACTAATCTATCTAAATGTTTTTATTAAAAAGATCTTTGATTCTATTTGATTAGGAAGTTCATATCTAAATAATGAGAAAGCAGAAATTATTCATTTTTGAGTTTGTTTCGGGTGGTGGTTACAATACTAGCTCACTTCCAACAGCACTATTTTGCGAAGGATATAGTATGTTAAAATCCATAATTGAGGATTTTTATAATCAAAACTTTGAAATTTATACCATTTTAGATAAAAGAATTGCTTTTTTAGGACGCTATTTAAAAGCCAATCAGATCGTTTTAGTTGATGAAAACTGTAATTATTTAGAAAAATATGAAAATATGCTCTTAAAAACAGATGCATGTTTTATAATAGCCCCTGAATTTTCAAATATACTTTATGAACTTACAGAGATTGCTACTATCTATGAGAAAACAATTTTTAGTATAGGATTAGAAGGCATAAAACTTGGTACATCAAAAATGAGGACTTATGAGTTTTTTAAACGCTCTAATATTCCGACTCCTGAAACATACCTCATCCCCACTCTTAATAATCGACTAGATTTAGATTTTATTTATGATAAATTTCACGAGCTAAATCAATCAGTAATTATTAAACCCGAGGATGGCGTGGGTGCAGAGCTAGTACTATATATAAACGAAAAATCGCAAATAGATAAACTGTTTGGGGATAATAATGTCAATCTAGATAGTTCAAGAACATATATAATTCAGAGATACATAAGAGGTATTGATATGAGCATTTCACTGATAGGAATTTCGGATAAAAACCGCCAAGTAGAGCCTTGTATCTTTAGCGTAAACACTCAGAATATATATCTTCCTACGGGAAGCATTAAATCGCGATATAACGGTGGGATGACTCCCGCAGTCATTAGCAGAAAAACCCATAACTCATTAAAGAAATTCTTACATAAACTAGATTTTTCTTACTTCAAAGGATATTTTGGTATTGATTTTCTCTTAACCCCAAATGATTCAATCAAATTTATTGAAATCAACCCTCGACTAACTACGTCCTATTTAGGTATCAGAAAGATTTACACTACTAATCCTCTTGAATTACTACTGAGATCAAGAAATAAAAAGATTAGAAAGATACTACCTCATCCAGACTATATATCAGAATATTATCGTTTAGATTTAAAATATACTGGAAAGGAGACTATAAATTTAATTCGAGAAAAAATCACACCTAAACTACTCAAGGAAATTCCTGAACTAATCACTCCTCCTATATTATTACATAAAACTCATACCGACAATTATTCTTGTTTTATAGCAACAAAAGCGAGAGATATTGCTACATCTAAACAACAAAGGAACAAGATAATAGAACAATTAAGAAATTATGATTTTATTCAATTAAATGGAGAGTAGTAATAATAAAGAAAACGCGCCATAATGGACTAATAATGAGATAATGAGTGAGTTTTCGACTTTTAAATATTTATAGACACTCAAATTATAGGTTTGAATCCACAAGCCCCACACTTGAAAAATAATAAGGACTATGTTATCTATAATACTTACTATCTGCAATTCTAAAGAGTTTGTCAAGAAAAAAATATAATGTAGGGCTAAGTATAGCAGCATTGGGAAAAAAATAAATGAAAAACTTAAAAAGAATTTTAAAGAATTTTCTCTTTTCTTGTAAAATAAGCGGCATAGCCCTTCTATGATTAGATAATAAACTATATAATTAAAAATAAAAAATAAAGGAAGTAAATTCCTTATCATAACTGATATCCCCTCATTATTTAAATAAAAATCTCCAAAGTATAAAAATAAAGGAAATAATGCTGTTAACCATGATAATATAGCTCCAAATCCGATGATTCCAAAAAATATAATCAAAACTTGAGGAAAATTAAAATTATTTGCAGTTATGAACTTTTTTGGCGTAATGAGCATCAAACCTTTTAAAATTGGAGAGGTAAATTCCTTCTTTGAAAACTCTCTTGTAACATAAGTCTCAATATTATCTTGTAAAGAATTATATGCATGAACTCCAAGATCATTCAGGTAATATTTTTTGTCCTCTTTTTGTTCAATTAATTGAGATAATGATTCTAAATGATGATATATAGTGCCAGTACTAACCTTAAGTTCCTTTTTTAGGATAGTAAATGATGAAAAGTCATTATCTCCTATAATTTTAATAATTTTCCGACGCAATTCATGCCCTAAGGCATAATAAAAATCTGCTTCGAGGTTATTTTCCTCATCATTTCTTTTCATTTTTAATGTTAAAACCCCTTCTTACTCTTCTTCCCTTGATAAAAGTATATTTATTATGTCAAACAAGATCAATATTCCCCCCGCAACTGCAAAATACAAACCAATGCCAGCATTTGCCACATAAGGAAATTCCCTGGGAATCAACTCAAAAAGGAAAATTAGAAAAAATCCCAATCCAATAAAATTGATTATAACTGCATTAATTCTATATTGCTCATTGTATAAGATAAGAATAGTTCCGAATATACAAATTATTCCACTCACAACCGGAAAGAGATATAAAAACGAAAATTCTATTTCCAAGCTGAGATATAACATAAATAGATCAAGTAAATTGTTACCCGAAAACCAAGCAAGAAATTCAGATAAGATTAAGAAAATTCCCCCAATTAACCCTAATAATCTGTAATCCAAATACTTTTTTAATAGCATTCTATCATCAATAAATCAATTATTTACATATAAACATTCAAATATTATAAAAAAAAATACTAATATTAATCTATTTTAAATTTAAAATTACACATTTAAAGATTTTACGTGAATTATTTATGAGTGCAGAAGATAATGAAGAGCGTCCTGATTTAGATTCAGTACCACTCTTCGATTACTTAAGAAAGGAAATCCCACTTGAGGATATAAGAGATTTCTCCAGCCCAAAGCGTATTTACTCTATAGACTTTGTCAAAGGATTTGCAATCGTCTTTATAATTCTTGCGCACACGGCGTCAGCATGGTTTGATGCTCAATGGATTTATCTCTATGGAATAGTTTATACGTTATTGGATATTCTTGGACCTTCCTTATTTGTGTTTCTATCTGCTCTCAGTGTTATATTCAGTATTAGAAGAAAACAAGGAGTATTGCCAGATAAGGTTATAAGGAACAAAATTATAAATCGAGGGTTAGTCATTGCTATTATTGGGATTTTCTTTAATTTAATATCGATAGAATTTACTATAGAAGGAGTTCCATTCCCCCTAAATCTATGGGGCTGGAATATTTTAATGTTTATCGGATTTTCTCAAATCTTTTCATTTTATGCTTTAAAATTAAGTAAAGTGGTTCGTATAATTATCGGGATGTTTATTATTTTTTCCTCAGATACTATCCGCAACTTCTTAGTTACTGGAAGGGATGCAGGGAATCCTATATTGACTTTTCTTCATTATATTATCATATCTCCCGCACCTATGACGCCATTAATCCCATGGCTCTCGATTTGTTTTATTTCCACCATTTTTGGTGAATATTTATATGACGCAATGATTGATGGAAGCAAACAAGCTTATACCACCTTATTTCGTATTTTCTTCTATTGGGGGCTATTTTTAATTTTTTACGGAATTGCAACCGGTTTAACCTTATATCACTATGATCCAGCAAGTGGATTACCAGTTCTCTCTGAAAATGAGTTTCCTCATATTCAACTACTCAAAATTGCAAACTCCCAGATGATTATCCCAAGTTTTCGATTTCCTGGAATGCCAGAATTTTTAATAAGAGGAAGAGGACCAAATATGTGGTATAATCTAGGATGTGCCCTTCTTATAATAGCTGTAAGTTTTTATTATCTTGATATAAAGAATAAAAATAATAATTTTATAAGCATGCTGAAATATTATGGAAAAGTGTCCTTAAGTATGTTTTTGGTACATTATGCCTTTATTACCTTATTTGTGGGATTTTTTAATATTGTATTTTTTCCCTTCATTTATTTTGCCTTTGTGGGATTCATGGGATTCTTATTATATATCTGGATTGAATTTGGTGGTGGAGTTGGAACTCCCGAATGGATAATGGTACAAATAGGAAGGATTGGTCAAAAGACAGGTAAAAGCATCAAAAAAGAATCCCATATAATAAAAGAAGAACTTAAAGAAGGTGTGAAAAGGATAAAAAAGAAATAATGATTTCTTCAATATGAAGAGAATCAAAATCTCTTCATTATGACTTTTCCTTATTTTTTTATTTTTCTCTGATGTTATATAGCTCAAAAAGCGATAATTATAAACATATAAATATCCGTAAGATAATATATCAAATATATAAAGCGATTTTAATAAACTCATTCAAACATCTTAAAATCTTTTAGAGGTTATCAAGATTTCTGAAACATATAAATTTAAAGTAACACTTTTTGGAAGTGGCGGAGTTGGAAAAACCTCCTTATTAATCAGGTATATTAAAGATTATTTCAATCCCAACTTAAAACAAACTATTGGCTCTAACTTCTTAATTAAGGATGTGGAACTGCAGAATAACAATGTAAGACTGCTCTTATGGGATATAGGAGGACAGGAACAATTTAGCAAGCTTAGAACCATCTATTTTAAAGGAAGCAATGCGGCATTAGGTGTCTACGATGTTACAAGTCCACAGTCACTACTAAAGCTTCCTGGATGGGTAAGTAGCATAAAGAAGACAGTAAAAAAAACTATTCCCATGTTAGTTCTCGGTAATAAAATAGATTTGGAGAGAACAGTGGAAAGAAGCGAAGCTGAGGATCTTTCAAAGCGTTTAAACTGCGTATACTTAGAAACTTCTGCCAAAACAGGTGAAAATGTCGATAAAGCATTTGAACTAATCGCGAAAGCTTGTTTAGAAACTATAAGTGAAAGAATTATTGATTAATTTTCTAATTTAAACCCTAGTTTTTTTAATTCCGTAACTAGATTATCGGAATTTGTGAAGCGAATACAATTAAAACCAAGTTCAAGAGCGGCTCTTATATTGTTTAAGCCATCGTCTATAAAAACTATTTCCTTTGGTTTACATCGTGCTTTCTTTATTGCATATCGAAAGATATCCGGATCGGGTTTAGTCATCTGAATTTCATGAGATAGAATAAACTCATCAATTATTTGCCAAATATCCCAGTTTTGTTTTTTTAGATACTTCCAATGACTAGCATTGATATTGGACAAGCACATAATCTTTACAGGATTATATTCCTTGATCTGTTTTACGATATCTACTACATCATCATTAAGGTCTGATATTATACTATTGAATGCTTCAAAGAAGTGACTTTGAGTTAAGTCATTACCAATTTCGAGTAATTCGGAAGATAGCTTGAAAAATTCCTCATCCGTGATCTTTCCTTGATGATAAATATCAGACTGCCGAAAAAACTCTAAATATATAGAAGAGGGAGGTTTGTTTAGAGGAGAAGGAGTAATTACTTCGTTAAAGAATCGACTGAAGTCCAAATCAACGATAACATCGCCTAAATCAAAAATAACACACTTTATTTTCATTTAACCATATCAACCTCCTTCTTGACATTAAAATCTAATGTCGGAAATATACTTTTGTCGACATCCTACGCAATGGGATAGGTAACTTATGAGTTGGGAATCCTTTAGTATCTTCTTCTAATATTTCCAACAATTTACTTAATTTAACATTATTAATTTGCTCTACTGTTGCTTTCTTTGGTCCGAATGGTTTTCCAATGAGTCTTTTTCTAATTGAAACCGTTTGATTTTCCTCTTCTTTACTTCCTAAAATAATGGTATAGGGGATCCATTCAATTTCTGCTTGCCGGATCTTTTTCCCTATAGTTTCATCTCTATCATCAAAATCAGCTCTATAGGTCTGTCGGTTTAATATATCTAATATTTTTTCAGCATATGCATTTTGCTCCTTGCTTATAGTTAGTATTCGGACTTGAATGGGCGATAACCATGTTTTAAATCCGGGTACAAGATGATCTTTATTGCGAATTGCCGATTCTATTAAACCCCAAAATATTCTTTCTAATCCTCCTGTAGGTGAATTATGGAGAATAATTGGATGTTTAACTTCTCCATCATTATCGGTAAATTTGATATTATATTTCTGTCGCTTCTTCCCTTCTTTATCAAGCATATATTCTAATGAACTCTCGACATCGATTTGGTTAGTTGCGAGAGTTGCTGTTCTATTTTGAGCAGAAAGTACTGTTTTTTCAAACTTCAATATAAAATAATAATAGCGATCTTCCCATAATTCTAATAAAGCAGATTTATCTTCATACTTCAATAAATCCACTATCCAATCCTTATTTTGTTTATAAAACTCTTTAGTGGTTCTAAATATAACATGTGATTGAACTCCTAAATCATCTTCAAGGTTTTTAATCAGTACATATTGATCCTTAAATTCTTTTACGGCAGAATCTAGGTCTTTACATAAAGTATGGAGATCTGGCATTATAAATCCCCGAAGACGCCTTAAACCACTCAATTCCCCTTCTTGCTCACGTCTAAAATCATATTGTTCAAATTCGTAAAGTCTTAATGGAAAATAATCTGGCTTTAAATTCATTCCACTTACCATGTCGAAGAGTAAAAAATCGGAAGCAAATCTTAAAAGAAATCTATTTGAACCTGATTCTACCCAATATGTTCTAGCGGGAAATCGAGCAGTCTGGGCCGTTAACTTCTTATTTTTTACAGTATACATCAATGGTGTATCAATTAAAAGGGCTCCATAGTCAATTAATCGATCTTCAATAAAAGTTTTGATCAAATTTTTCATAATAATTCCTTTTGTATACCAACGAAAATTACCAGCATCGGTATTTGGATCAAAATCAATCAATTCAAAATCCTTCATTACCTTAATGTGCGCTGGCTCTACTTCTTTGTCGACTTTTCTTGATCCTAACTCTGATTTTACAAACAATTCGAAGTCTTTATCTTTAATTTCTTTAATTGGAAGGATATTATTATTCTCATCAAATTTGATATTAATTTCCTTACCAGAAGGACGAAGAATCTTAAATTCTGCATTGGTTATATGTTCCTCTGGTTCAATATAGAGTTTCACATCGCGATACATTTCAGCAACTTCATGTCCAATGCAATTGATTTTAAAAGATTTATACCATCCAAAAGGAGAGTATTCGGCTTCTATTCCTTTTTCTTCTAAGAGCTTAGAGATGAGAGGACATACTTCCATTGCTTCTGATTCATTACTCAAAAATTTACTTAAATGTGCCCATGGATATACTAATACTTTTTCAACTTGATAATATTTTCGAGCTTTAATCAATTCGATGGGATTTCTCGGGTTTCCCTGTATTTTTCCCGATTCTATCTTTTGATTATGTTCTCTTATCTCTTCATTTTTTTCTCTTACTTTTTCGGGAAAAGAGGTAATTTGAATTATTGCGTCTTCAATAACATCTGCTGCTTGTTTAGAAATAAGGTTTATATCATATGTATCCTGATCTTCTACAGATACATACGCTACAAGAACTAAACCATCCATTTTTATAATATTTTCTTGAAATTCTTGGGGTGTGCTAGTAGCTGGTTTTTGTTTATGAACTTCCACACCATCGGAATGGATTAATAATATCTTCATAGAATCTCATCATCTCATTTTTTTAGAGCTACTTTAATAAAAAATTCTAAATATTTTCTATACTTTCGTAGATTAAATAAATCTAAAATTTAAATTAATTCTTACTAAAAAATTTCCCATCAAATATGAATCTTACAAAAATTTTCTCGGAATTAACAACTTATTTAGATAAGTTGGATGAAGGTAGAGAAAAGATTTTACCAATATCACGTTCAATGATACGCGATTGTAGTAATGCAATAAAGCATATTCATCGGAAAGAATTTAATCTCTATGATGATAAGATAACAGCTATTAAGCAAACTCATCATAAATTAAAAGAAATGGTAAATCTAGAACCAAGTGCCTTTACTAAATATTTAAAAACTCCTGAACAAGAATATGCTGAAGCAATTTCTTTTTATGCGATTATAAATAAGCAAGAATTACCAACTCCAGGCGAGTTAAATATTGATCCACTCAATTATGCGTTTGGATTAGCAGATGTTATTGGAGAATTAAGAAGATATGCCTTAGATAATATACGAAATTCCCAATTATCAGATCTTAATCAAATTTTAGAAGATATGGATGAGATTTATACTAATTTATTTTCACTTGATTATCCATCAGGCATTACTCAAGATTTAAGACCAAAAACTGACCGTGCTCGTTCTATAATTGAGAAAACACGGGGCGATATTTCAATTTCTTTACAAATGAATGATTTGAAAAGATGTATCGAAAAAAAAGATTCACAAGAATAATAACATTTAATTAAGTATTAAATGACCGATCATGCCCTTTGATATAGAGAAGATAAGAACAGCTAGTAAGTTAGATTATGAAAATGCTTGGCTTTCTACAAGAAACTTACTAAAGATAAAAGGAAATTACTTCAATTTGGAAAAAAAAGGAAAATCTCACCCAATAAATGATTTTATTTTTGATGCTCGAAAAAGGATACTTTCTTTAGGGTTTGAAGAACTTGTCTTGCCTATGTTCATCGAAGACTTTGAAATTTATAAGCAATATGGTCCTGAGGCTGTTTTAATACTTGATCGTGTGTTTTATTTAGCAGGTTTGCCTCGTCCTGATATTGGAATCTCAGATGAAAAAATCAGCTTAATCCATCAATTAATTCCAAATTTTGATGATATCAATATTTTAAAAACTATTTTTCGGGATTACAAAAAGGGGGAAATCGAAGCTGATGATTTAATCCAAGCATTAGTGGAAAGATTAAATCTCGAAGAAAATATAGCCTCTCAACTCATAGATAAAGTATTTCCGGAATTAAAGCAATTGAATCCAATTCCCTCTAATCTCACATTAAGAAGCCATACTACGGCTTTATGGTTTAAGGTTTTAGCAGAATTGGTAAAAAAAAGGAAATTACCCTTACAATACTTTTCTATTGGTCCTAAATTTAGGAGAGAACAAAAGTTAGATAAAACCCATTTATATTGTTCTAATACACTATCTCTTGTGGTTGTTGCTGAAGAAATCTCGTTAGAAGATTGTCAGCAATTAAGCGCTCAGATTTGTGAAAAATTAGGTTTTCAAAACAGTAGAACGGAGATTAAAAAAGCTACTTCTAAATATTACGCTCCCCAAACGGAATTCGAAATTTTTATTAAACATCCAACTATGGATGAATGGATTGAAATTGGTGATGGGGGATTATATAGTCCTGTTAGTCTTGCAAACTATAATATACAATATCCTGTCTTTAATATTGGATTTGGGATTGAGCGTATATGTATGATAAAATCTGAGTCAGAAGATATTCGTAAATTGGTTTATCCCTACTTCTACGAAGAACCTTCATTTTCTGATGAAGAAATTAGTAAAGCAATCCACTATAAGCATGTTCCTGCTACAAAACAAGGAAAAGAAATCCAAGATGCAATTGTATTAAAGGCAAAAGAGAATAAAGATACTCAAAGTCCCATAAAGATTAAAGTCTGGGAAGGGCTAATAAATAATAAATTTATTGAAGTTTATTTATGGGAAAAAGATGAGGGGGTGGTCCTTCTAGGTCCAGCGGCTATGAATGTTGTGTGTGTGAAAGAAGGAAATGTCATTGGAAGACCTTTTGATCAAGATCAAGAAGATTATGTTGTCACTGATAAATCTTATTTGGAAGCAATCGCTGCAGAGATGGCTTATCAAGTTGAAAATCTAATAGTGCAAGATAAAACGGAGTATGAATATAGAATAAAGGTGGTATATAGAGCGTCTGAGGTTAATTTAATAATTGATGACATTATAATGGAATACATCCATTCCAATCAAAAAAAAATTGATATTCGAGGACCAGTTTTTGTTGGTCTTTCATTTAAAGTTAAAAAATAAGTTTAATAGTAAAATTGTGATGAAATATGTTGAAAAAAAAAGTCATGGTCGCAGGGACGTTTGATATTATCCATCCAGGCCATATTTTTCTTATAAATGAGGCTGCTAAATTTGGAGACGTATATGTAATTGTGTCTACTGACAAAAATCGAGAGATTTATGCTGGAGAACCTCCAATTGTTCCCCAAGAACAAAGACTAGAGGTTGTAAAAAATTTAAAAAATGTTAAAAAAGCAGTTTTAGGAAGAAGCGATAATAATACTCTTAAAACGGTGGAACAAATTGATCCAGACATGATTTTGCTGGGTCCTAATCAAAAATATGAGATATCTACTTTAAAAAAGGGTTTAACTACGATTGGGCTTGGTCATATTGAAGTTAAAAGATTAGAATCCTATTACGATAAATATGAATTACACTCGTCAAGTTTAATAAAAAAAAAAATCATTGATACTTATACTAAGTAAGATGATAATTTAATGAATAATAATGGAAACATTTCCCCTGAGAACTATGCAAATTGGTTTGCATTATATAAATTGTGTCAGTTAGCAAAAGAACGAAAATATATTGAAATAAGTAGCGTGGAGTTTGGAGAAATATTAGGATTAAGTCAACAAACAGGAAGCAGAAGAATCAATGACTTAGAACAACTAGAGTGGATTAAAAGAAAAATTGACGGTAAGACACAAAAACTTTCTATTACCAAAGAAGGTGCAAACGTAATGTTAACAATATACAAGGAATTAAGGAATTTATTAGAATCTATTTTAATCATAGGAGAAGTTTCTGAAGGAATGCATGAAGGCGGTTATTATGTCGCTATTAAAGGATACTTCCAACAATTTAAAGAAAAATTAGGTTTTGAACCGTATAAAGGAACCTTGAATTTAAAGTTGAGCGATACAGATAACGAAATTTTACGTGAAAAGCTAAAAAGCATTATACCTATCATTATAGAAGGATTTAAAGATTTAAATCGAGAGTATGGTCCTGTAAAATGTTATGAAGTATATATTTCGCGAATGGATGATCAAAACAATAAACATAAAGCTGCAATTTTAGATATTCAGCGCACTCATCACAAAGAAAATATCATTGAGATATTAGCAAAGCCTTATCTCCGGGATTATTTTAATCTTCAAGATGGAGATAAACTCATCATTGAAGTCTGCAAAGATAAATAAAGATTCTTTTAGTTTAAGTAATCCATTATTCAATTTTATGATTTTCAAAATCCTTAATGAGATTATTGAGTTTATAAAATCTAAAGAGGGCTGTAAGAATTACTAATACCATAAAAAGAAATAAAATTTCACCAATGAATCCGTAAAAGTATACGATAATCATAGAAATAACTATATAGAATAATCTTTCTGATCGTGCCATTAAGCCCACATCAAAATCACCATCATATATATTTTCTGCTTTTGCTCTAATATAACTAATCATAATTGAAGCGATAAATGATATTATAATGATAATTGGTACTCCTATAACGTACCACAATATTTGATTTCGATAATATACTAATAAAGAAAAGAAAATTACAAATTCACTTGTTCTATCCATAATTGAATCAAAAAAAGCTCCAAAAGATGTTTTTCTTCCCGATAATCTTGCAATTGCCCCATCTAAACCATCAAATATGCCCACTAAAAAAACCATTAATGAAAATAAAAGCAAATTCGAAAAAATTAGTAAACAAATCATGCTAATGATGGAAAATAGAAACATAATAGAAGTAGCTAAATTAGGAGATACCCCAATTTTAATTAACAACTTGGCAAGTATTGTTATTAAAGGACGAAATATAATTCTTAATCGAAATTTAGAAGCCATCGTTTAGAAATTTCTATTCACTTTTTAACTCTATTTTTCTAATTCTTTTACTCTCAAAAAAACTTGTAATTACGGAAACATACCCAAATATCAATCCTAATAATTGAAAGATATCTAAATTGAATATAAACAGGAATATCGCATCCATTCGTATATAAATTATACTTCCAATTAACTCAAAGTATAAAATGATATCCCAAATCCTCAACATAAAGAACGCCATAAATACAAATATACTTGTGGTTAAGTTATAAATCAATAAGGCTCGTTTATTCAAAATTACTCCGAAGAATGAAGTTATTATGAAAATTATAAATGATGAAATAAATAAAATAGAGATTAAATTAATTATAAACGAAAATCTATTAAAATCTAAGGTAAAGTAATCAAAAGGATTTATATAAGTTCTACTAGTAAGGAAGAGAAAACCAGTCAAAAATGTAAAAGCCATAATTAATAATAAACATCCAAAGTTATTTAGATAAAAATAGTATTTTGATATTTTTTCTAAATCATATTGAAAATATCTTATTCGGGTGATATAATCATGTTTTTTAAGTTCTTCTAAAAATTCTAAAATATCTTTAGGAGAATCATTAGAGATGCGTTTGAAGGCATAAAGTTCATATTTTTGCCGTAAATCCGCAAGTAATTCTTTAGCACTACTTCTATTTCTCGCTGAACTTTTTGGACCCTCAAAAAACCATATTACAGCTCGATCAGTATCCACAATAACTCCGATATCGCTATCATTAACTCCTTCTGCATTATACCAACGTTCATTTTTAAATATAAATGGAAATAAATTTGTAGACATGGAGCAATCTTGAAATTCTTTTTATTTTTATATAATATTTAATTATATCAATAATATAACTTTTTTAATTTAATAAATTTAAATCAATACCATCATAATTAAATAAAATTATTAAAATGGACGTGGTCAAAATGAAACTGCGATTGATTTTAAAAACGCTTACAAAGAACAATAAAGAGGTTATCATAAAATTCAATATCGCTCCGAGTAAACATTTAGGCTTTATTAATTTTATAAATCTCGCATTAAACAGAGATCTTCCTGTAACTCTCTCCTTTGAGAAGATTAGTAAATCTGGGGTTAAAGAAGAGAGTAAAATTGAAGGAACTTTCAAATTCACAGGTAAAGATACCCTTGCATTGAATGAACTAACCGATGAAATTCAAGAAAATGAACGAAAAAGGAAAAAGCAACATTAAAAAAGAATGCTAACGTAATATGACGTTCTTGACCACGATCGCTTATTGTAAGTTTATAAATCCAAGTTTGACTAAGTTTTTGCAAATACTGTACACTTGTTCATGTTGCAATTCTAACTCTTGTGTGATTTGACCAATTGATCTTCTACCATTAATTCTATAAAATACATTAATCGATGTATCGCCTGTTAGATAATATTTGGGATTTATCTTTTTTGAACTACTAAATTTGGGTATTTTTCGGCAATAATCAGGTACATTTCTATCCTCACTAATATTTTGTTTTAAAGTCTTAAAATTTGATTCTTCATTTATTTTATCTTCGACGGCTTTAAATAAATCAATAATCCTCTCTTTAAACTGCCCTTCACGTTCTTTGCGTTCTTCTTCAACAAAAAAGGCTAGAATATCACCAAAGGAATCAAAATAGTCTCGTCTTCCATTCCAATTTAGAATTGTATTGATATTATATTTTCTGATAAAAGTCTGCGCAATTTTTCTTAGTGTCCTTAAAACATTGACTGATTTAGATTTATCATCATAAGTAGCGAGGTAAATAAGATTAGGAATGCTAGAATCCTTTAGGAAGGAGAGCTTTAGCTCATTATTGGACAATTTTAATTCACTTATAGTTCCAAGATCCTCAAATGAATCTGAAAAAGAATTAAGTGCTGTAAAGAAACCAGAAACCATAATTAGAGAATCCCCTTGCGTAAAGGCTTTATTAGGTACTGAAGGATCATCATGTTCAGCAAAGTGTTTGCTAAGCAATGGTAAACCGTCTTTAATAATTACTATATCCCTAATCATAGGATAATCTAATTCCAATTTAGTGCTTATATTTATTATCTAGATAATTTAAAAAACCTAAAGAAAATCTCAGTGAGTCTAATAAATTCTAAGTGGAAAAAAAGAAAAAAAAATGTAATATCCTAATAATATCTTTTTTAGAAACTAATCATTATGATGATTTGAATAAAACTAAATATCCCCTATTTGAATCATCTTGAAAGCAGTAATATTATGTGCAGGTTATGGAAAAAGATTGCATCCATATTCAAAAAAATACCAAAAAGCCATGCTACCTTTGCATGGAAAACCAGGATTAGAATATATCCTAAATGGATTAATTTACGCTGGATTAAGAGATATTATCATGGTGGTTGGCTACAAAAAAGAACAAATTATTAATTATTTCAATAAGGGTGCAAAATGGGGGGTAAATATCGAATATATCTCTCAAAAAAAGTTAAATGGGACTGGTGCTGCGATATTGCTCTGTGAAAACTCGATTAAGAATGCACATTTTTTTTTAACGTGGGGTGATATTATCGTACCTTATGAGATCTATAAAAAAGTGTATAGCATTCACAAAAATGAAAACTATGATTTTCTCCTTGTCACAAACTACGCTAAAGACACTTCTCATGGAGCTGCAGTCATCTGTGATGAGGATTATTGTCTTGATATTATTGAAAAACCTCCACCTGGGACCGTCAACTCAAATCTAAATAATTGTGGTATTTTCATACTTTCAACTGAAATTTTTAAAGCTCTAAAAATCCTTAAACCCTCTAATAGAGGGGAAATTGAATTACCACAAGCACTTTCAATTGGAATAAATAAAATGGACTGGAAAATTCGTGTCTTAAAAATGAGGAATGATCAATTTAGAGGAGATTTGGGAAATCTTGAAGTTTATGAAAGTCTTAAAAATGATAATTATTGGATTAAATTACTTAAAGCTAATTGAAATTATCATCTTAGCTCAAATACAAGCAACGTTTTAAAGCTTAAATATATTAAATTCTAAAATAGTAACAATAAATAATTACCAAGAAAAAATAATGACTCGACCAAATGAGAATTAGAACGCGAAAGAATTTACCTAAGAAAAACATTTTAATTACCATCTTGTACTTCATCCCACTCATTGGGTTTGGAAGCTATGCAGGGTTTGCGTTGTATATTATTGATGATATTGCATCTTTTACTTTGGAATTGGAATCCCCAAATACTAGTTATTTCACTCCACTTAACCAAATAATGGCAAATCAAACCTACCTTGAACAAATGGCTCACAAATATGATTTACAATTGGAAAATTATCATATACCAACAAATATTAGCATAGATGTCACTTTCTATAATGATAGTTATAATGAAGTTCAAGAATGGCACGGAACTGATAATGGTGCTCTTCATTTAGGTTATACTTTAGCTTCTCAATGCTTCCGATATAAAGCAGCAGTTAATAGTGGTGATCCAATTGAAATTGAAAATGCAACTAGAATGGTCAAAAAATGTGTTTCAGGATTCAGCAATATGTTAGCTGCTCCGAATGGGGGGATAGGCCCCGAATATCCCGGTACACCCGCAAGGTTTGTAAGCGCTCCAGAAAATAGAAAATATCACGAATGGTTATTTCAATCTCATCCTCGTCATTTTAATGGTACAGGTAGATATAAAGACTGGAGAGTACGACTTCATACCAGTAGGGATGAACTTGCCGGGTATTATTTAGGTTTTGCTTCTGTTTTAAAATTTATCGATCCTACACTTAATGAAGACAGTAGATGGTGTGTTGAGCGGATTAAACTCTTAACTGAGCAAATGATTGAAGGTTTTAAAAAAACAAATTGGCTTGTTTTAGGGGGAAATGGCGAACCGACCGGTTCTGATCTCAATCCAATTTTTGAAGGTAGTCCGTGGCAAATAACATTATTAAGAATTGGAGCAACTGCCCTTCCCGAAAAATATGATTCTCTCTATCATTATGCTGCAACTAAAATGCTTTCAATGAATGGTTTAGGGAAATCGGACAGAGCAAACACTGCTTATGATACCTATGCATTAGCATTCACTATGAATGTAATGTTTTCACTTATAATGCTGGAAGATGATCCTGAATTACAATTACACTATATAAAAAATTTTGAAAGTGGATTTTATGATTATTTACGTTATCATAGAAATGCGTATTTTAATATCATTCATCTGGTATTCATGACTCTAGTTCCAGATTCTTCGCTTTTTGAAAAGCCAAGATATACTGACGAGATGATTAAATGGGATATCCTCGACCAATTATGGCGCTTCAATACCTCGGGTTGGGGTGAAGGAATTCGCAATTACAATTTAACTCAGAGGCTTAATTCCACACGAGCCACAAGTCTAAATCCGGAGATTGCTAGTATGGATGTAAATCCTGATAGAGCTAGATGGCAAGAATTCTTCGAAAATAATATTTATGGGAGTTTATTTGCTTGGCTCGGTGATCTTATTGATTTTGATGACGTGCAGTACCTGCTTCCATTAACCGTTTCTGAAATGGGAATTCATCATTTTGAATGGGAACACAGCAAATTTTTCGGAATGGGAGGTAATCCTAATGGAGATGGCTTAAAACAAGTAATTCCCAATTCTTATCTGGTAGTTTACTGGATGGGAAAAGCATTCAATATTTTTTAAAAAATAATCTTAGATTAAATGTTGCTTAATAATCATAATAATTTATCTATTAAAAATTGGACTCTAAAATCCTAATATATATATCTTAATTTTGAATCTTAACCTTATATAAAATATTTACTTAAAAGAGTGATTAATAATATGTCGTATGATAAAGATAAGCATAGATATTACTCAAAGCAAAAATATGAAGCGGCTATAGGTACTTTTGCAACCGGTATAGTTTTTTTATTTGTAGCAATATTATCTTTAGTGATGAGAAGTTTTCCTCAATTCGATTTCATTGCTCTTTCTGCTTGGGGATATTGGTTATTTATTCCAGCATTCTTTATTTTTATTGGTGGATTTTCGCAGCTATATACGAATAGCAAATTTAAGAAAGCAGTTAAAAATGCGATTCTCGATAGGGGGCAATCTACATTTAATTTAGAGGATCTAGCACTTGAAGTTGGAATAAAACCTAAAGATGTGCTTAGAGTCTTGGTTGATTTACGAGCAAAAGGAGAAATTAAATATCGCTTTAATTCAGATTCTGGGGAGATAATTTTAGGTGAGGAAGTAAGTTATACCCCGATAGAAAATTTTCAAGCTCCAAAAAAACTTGATTCAGCGCTTCCCTCAGAAGGAAAAAATTATTGTGTTTATTGTGGCAATAAAATCAGAGAAGGCTCTCAATATTGTGCTTTTTGTGGTTCGAAGTTATAATCTTTTTTAAATCTTTTTTCTTCATTTTTGTAATCTAATATTTATCCTTAATATAAGATCTCTAACTATATTATATTATTCAGAAAATTTATTACGAGAAATGAGTAAATTGAATTGTACTATCCTTACTTTTGGAGAAATTATGTTAAGGCTTTCACCACCAAACTTTAAAAGATTTACTCAAACACGATCCTTTGATGCGGTTTATGGAGGAGGTGAAGCAAATGTTGCTGTTTCATTAGCTAATTTTGGCTTTCCAGTCGAATTTGTCACTCGTTTACCTAAAAATGATCTTGGTCTAGCGTGTATTCAATATTTACGGCAATATGGAGTAAATACAGAAAAAATACTATTAGGTGGGAAGAGAATTGGAATTTATTTTCTTGAGATAGGTGCTTCTACTCGTGCGAGTAAAGTCATCTATGATCGTGAGAATTCAGCAATATCTACTGCTACTCCCGATATATTCGATTGGCAGCAAATCTTTAAAGGTATCTCTTGGTTTCATTGGACTGGAATCACACCTGCAATATCCCAGAATCTCGCGGACATATGTCTTGATGCTCTCCAAGTAGCTAAGTCAAAAAATATAATGATATCGTGTGATCTTAACTATCGAAGTAAACTATGGAAATACGGAAAAAACCCAAAGGAAATTATGCCTAGATTACTAAGCCTTAGTGATATAGCTATCGGAAATGAAGAGGATGCGGAAAAGGTACTTGGTATTAAGGCACCGGATATTGATATTACTTCTGGGAAACTGGATCCAAGTAAATATCAATCCGTTGTTGAAAAAATATCACAAAAATATCCAAATCTGAAATATATAGCTATTACTCTAAGAGGCTCTTTATCTGCGAGCCACAATACTTGGTCTGGAGTTTTGTATGATAGAAAGAGAATGTATAAAGCTCCTCACTATGATATTGCTCATATTATAGATAGAGTCGGAGGAGGAGACTCTTTTGCGGCGGGGTTAATATATGGATTACAAAAATTTAAAAATAACCCTCAAAAGGTCTTAAATTTTGCTGTAGCCTCGTCATGTCTCAAACACACGATCTTTGGAGATTTTAATTTAGTGTCTGTTGAAGAAGTATTTAAAATTATGAAAGGTGATCTTTCTGGGAGAGTTAGAAGATAATTCTGATTTTATCTTAAAAATAATAATTTTCTTCAAATCCTTATGAAAATACAATTTATAACTCAGTAATAATTTTTAAAATTAAAATAAATTTCAGATTTTATGTGAAAATTTTGATGAAAAGCTATGATAAGATAATAATTACCGCAACAACTGCAAATTCTTGGATTTATCCCGAAGTGAAAAATTGGACAGAAAATGTTGATGATTTAATTGAAGACGTAGTACAATGCTATGAAGCAGGTGCTGCCATTGCCCATGTGCATCTTCCACGAGGAAAAGAAAAAGAAACTGTAAATAGAATTAGAGAGCGTTGTGATATTATTATTCAAGGAGGAATGTCTAGTTATCCCATAGAAGAGAGGACTCCAGATTTTTATGCCAAACCAGATATGCTTTCAATTATACTCAATCATCACGACGAACATTTTACTGGATTAACTGTAAATCAATTACATGATTTAGATGAATTAGAACAATATTGTCTTACATGTAAAAATTTCAAAATCAAGCCTGAATGGGAAGTTTGGCATACTGGATCCTATTGGAATCTGAACTATTTAATTAGTAAAAAACTCTTAGAACCGCCACATGTGCTAACTTTATTTTTTAATTGGCCGGGAGGGACATGGTCTCCTGCTACCGCAGATGAATATCTTCATAGAGTTAAGTATATGCCAGATAATTGCTTTTATTCTGTAAGCATTATGGGTAAGGAACAAACTAAAATCGCAACCCTCTCTATCGTAAATGGGGGTAATGTGCGTGTAGGAACAGAAGATTATCCTTTTATAAAAGAAGGACGTCCAGCAAAGAATAATGCTGAGTTAGTATCAAGAATGGTTAAAATTAGTAAGGAAATGGATCGTGAAATAGCTGATCCTTCTGAAGCACGTAAAATTATTGGTCTATAATTCGAAATAATAAATTTAAGGGACTGATTATGAAATTAAAAGAAAAAGTGGTAATCATCACAGGAGCAGGAGCAGGAATAGGACAAGCTACTGCTAAACTATTCGCAAGTGAAGGTGCTATTGTCTGCTGCAATTCTCTCTCTCAATCAGCATTAAGTGTCGCTGATGACATAATAGATAGAGGTGGAGAGGCAATTTTTGTGCAAGGAGATGTATCAAATGAGCAGGATGCACGAAATATAATAGAACAGACAATTAATGAATTCGAAAAAATTGATATTTTATTTAACAACGCTGGTATCGTTTTGGGTGGAGCTGTTGATAGTATATCTACTGAAGATTGGGATCGTACCATGGCTGTAAATGTTCGAGGTGTTTATTTAGTATCGAGATACGCAATTCCCTATTTAAAGAAAACAAGAGGATGTATCATTAATAATTCTTCATCTGTAGCTTTCAAAGGAGTTCCAAATCGAGCAGCTTATACTGCTTCAAAAGGCGCAATTCTTTCTATGACAAGAGCCATGGCTTCAGATTATATCCAAGATGGTATAAGGGTAAACGCAATATGCCCAGGTACCACTGACACTCCCTCTCTAACTGAAAGGATTAAAAATCGTGGTGATGACTATATTAAAATTAAACAAGCTTATATCAATAGGCAGCCACTTAAACGCCTTGGAAAGCCCCAAGAAATAGCAGAAGGGGTTTTATTTTTGGCTATAAATGAATTTTGCACTGGCACAGTTCTTTTAGTTGATGGCGGAATGACTATGTAAAGAAGCTTCTTTTTTTTTATATTATCTTGTAGTCCATCCTCCATCAATTCTCAAATCAGCGCCTGTAATATAGGAAGATTCTTCAGATGCTAAAAAAAGAATCCCAGTAGCAATTTCTTCAGGTTTTGCCCAACGTCCTAATACTCCTTCTTCCTCAAACTCTTTTTTAACTTCTTCATATGATATTCCTCTATCACGAGCTTGTTTAGCAACATCACTTTGCAACATTGGTGTGTCCGTAGCCCCTGGTGAGACGCTATTTACTCTAACCTTGTATGGTGCTAGGTCCAAAGCTAAAGCTCTTGTATATCCAAGTACTCCAGCTTTCGTTGAACAATAATTGGCATGAGCTTCTTGACCAATATGAGCCGCAACAGAAGCAAGAGTTATTATTGACCCAAACTTTTGCTTTTTAAAATAGGGTACAGCAAATTTGCATGTATAATGTGTGCCTTTTAAATTTACATTGATTAATAATTCATAATCAGCATCAGGAAAAGTCTCAACTGGACCTACTCTTACAACTCCTGCGTTCACAATTAAGACATCAATTTTATTGAATATTTTAATAACATGTTCCATCATCTCTTTTACTTCATCGGGTTTAGTAACATCAATTTTCAATAAACTAGTCCTATTTTGCTCTTCCTTTTGTAAAATTTCAAACGTTTTCTTCAACCCCTCCTCATCAATATCAGAGAGGATTTGAATCGCTCCTTCTTGAGCAAATAATTTAGCGGTCGCTTGTCCAATCCCTGATGCTGCTCCTGTTATAACAACTATTTTATCTTTCATTCTCATATGAAATCATCTCACTTTATTATTATTTGTTTATCAAGTTGGGAAAGACGTTCGCATCCAGAACTACTTACTCTGTAGCAATCCTCTATTCCTACCAAACCCTGACCACGAACGTTAAGCCATACTTCAAGATCAAGAACCATATTCTCTTCAAAAGGAACATCCATTGCGCCACTAGGTCCAAATAAATGCGTTTCCTCACATTCAAGCCCTATACTATGTGCAGTGATGAGGTAAAAACCTCTTTTGGTTAGAGATTTCAAATAATTAGTTGCTTCTTCCTTGAATTCCTTTGCATTGATTCCTGGTTTAATATGGTCAGCACAATATTCTTGAACTTGGATCATAAAATCCATTGCATCTTGGGCTTTCTTAGGAATTTCACCAATTACTACTCCACGACTCACATCAGAAATATAACCTTTCCATACTGCTCCAAAATCGAATCTCACAATATCATTAGGAGTCACCGGGATTCCCAAACCGGGAGCCTCTGGATCAGAGGGACCAATATTCATAGTCAAATGATCCCATCCCCAAGCACCTTCATCTACAATAGTTCTTCTTGCTATTTGTAATAATTCAGTATCTTTCATCTCTAATTCAACAGCATCAATACAATTTTTTATAGCTTTTTCTGCAACTTCAGTAGATTTCCTTATTCTTCGTATTTCCTCCTCAGTTTTAATTAATCGCATTTCAATAAACGTATCATCTCCATTAACAAAATTTGCTTTAGGAAATTTTTCTCTTAATGCCTCGGATTGATATCTTGGCATATATGATTCAAGACCAATCGTTTTATTCCCTAAATTCCATTCTTCGATTTTTTCTAATAGCTTTTTTACAGCACCTTCTAACGACCCGACACGAAATACATCGCTGGGAGGGACCCATGAAAATTCTTCCACACTATCATATAAAGACCATACAATAGCACTCTCCTCACCATCCTTACGGACTAAAGAAAGATTAGGATACTGATTCGATAACACATATAGAATTGGATTAGGAGCTACATGAGTAACTGGGAGTCCTGTTGTATAAAAAACATTCACCGGTGTTGATGCTATCAACAAGTCAATTCCTTTAATGTTAAGAATTTCTTTAGCTCTATTTTTATCATAACCAATTGGTTCTGTCATTTTAAGTTACCTACTTCCTTGTAATTACTGATAAAAAATATGTATTCCGTTAAAAATGTTTTATGTTATAACTCATGCATAATTATACCTCAATGTCCAGAATTCAAATTAAAATAATAAGTCTAATTAAAATAGAATAATTTTTGCTATCCATGGATAGTGTTAATTATGGTTTAGTTGGTATTGGAAACACACCTAATTCTGCGTGGCCATATCACTATGCGGGAACTAAAGACAATCCGAAAATAAACTTTACGTCCGTATTTGATATTGACCTTAACAAAGGAAAAAAGTTAGCTAAACTTTTTAAACTTAAATTTTATGATTCCTTTGACGCAATGTTGGAAAGTGATATTGATGCGATCCTTGTTTTAGTTCCTCATCATGTTCATGAGGAAGTCGTAGTTGAAGCAGCTAAAGCTGGAAAGCATATACTATGTGAAAAACCGATGGCAACGACTCTTGAAGGGTGTGACCACATGATTGAAGCTACAAAAAAAGCGGGAGTGAAGTTTATGATTGCAGAAAATCATCGATTCTTACCTGCTCATCAGTCTATTTCTGATTTTGTTAAAGAGGGATTTATTGGCAATCCTTTTATGGTGCGGACTTTTGAGGGCGTATATGAGACACATAATATTAATAATCCTAAGTCTTGGAAGGCTGATATTGAAAAAGCTGGAGGCGGTGCATTAATGGACATGGGTGTTCATAAGTTCGCTACGCTTAATTGGATTTTAAATGATACTGTAGACTCTGCTTATTGTTGGTTAACTAAACAAGTGACCGATTTGCCAGAAAAGGCAGAGGATAATGCGTTTATCTTCTTAAAATATCACTCTGGCATTATTATTGAATGCACATTAAGTTTTACAGTTAATTCACCACCCTCAAATCATTTAGAGATTTATGGGACAAAGGGAAGTTTGATAGAAAACCATTCTTGGAAGAATCCTATAAGATTATATTCTTCTAAAAAGTTAGATGCTGAAAAATACGATGGTTGGTATTTACCAAAAATCAATCATGGACCCTTCCCGAAATATTATCTAATTTCGATGGGTATTGAAGATGCTCACTTTACCGAGTGTGTTTTGACAGATAAAGATCCTGTGTTTAAACCAGAAGATGCAAGAGAGGCGGTTGCCACGGCATTACTAGCTTACTTATCTGCAATAGAAGGAAAAACTACAAGGATGGATGAGTTAATCGATCTTTATAAGAAGAAAGGAACAAAAAGCATTTTCGAACAACTCCCAAAAGCCATACAAATTAATACCATTTTGGATAAATAATTCTTCTCCTTCTATCACGATAAATTGACTGAGGCTTTTTTTTTAAATATCAGTCTTGGTTTAATTTCATTAATTTGAATCTTCTCCGAGATGGTTCTTTATTTCTAAAGGTTTTGTAAATAATACGGAAATAGAAAAAATCCCTGAAGAACTGGGACGCTTAGAAGCTAAATCATATTTAAATAAGGGAGAAGTTCAAATTTTAGATAAAAATTTCTCTCCTCAACTAATTCATGATTTAGTAATAAATGAATGCGAAATTGCTAAAAAAGAATATATGACTCTAATCAATGATATCCATGGCGTCTTAGAAAATTGTGATAACCTAACAAACGAGCAAAAATTAGAATATTGCACAAGCGAACGATTTTACATGAAACAATATTTAAAACATTCGCTGGTTAAAATCAATCGATGTTTGCCAGATTAATAATCGTGAAACACTGATTTCACGCTGTTTTATATGTATTAGAATAATATGTAATCAAAATATTTTAAATTAAAATATTATCTCTTTCTGTAGAAAAATACTTTCCAAATATTCTTACCATGCTTTATTTCTAAGTAATATTCACAATTTAAATAGGATTCAAACCCATTTAACTCATAATTGAAAGAAATGATAACAGCTTGACTTCTTGCTGTGATAAATACATGATTTAGCGATCTCTGCATAGATGGTAAGGAATAGATATAAATAAAGTCGAATTCTTGTAGATTTTGTAAGAATAAATCTTCTTTTTTAATTTCTATAAGTTTAATACACTTTCGACTTATTTTTTTATCATTTTTTAGCATTTTGATAGAGTGATTTGCTTCTTCAATTAATGTGCTATCAATTTCAATTCCGACTGATTTTATTCCATAATTGATTGCAGAAAAGATTATAATCCTTCCATTTCCTGAGCCTAAATCAATAATTTGTTGTGAAGAATTATGTTTAAGACCAAATTTTTCATTTAAAGTTTCAAAAATTTTTGGAATTGCCTCTGAAGGTGTTCCTAAATATGGTAAGCTTAATTTAGTAATAAAATTACGATACTCTTCCATCTTTAATTAAAAATTATATATTTTTGTCTATTTTAAGTTAGCTTTTCCTATGATTCCAATTCTTAATCATTACAATTTTTAATAGTATGATTAAATTAAAAAGCGCTTTCAAAATTACTTCAATAATTTATTGAATACAAAATCTTTATACTATGGTCAATATCTTAATAACTGGTGGAACGGGTTTTATTGGGATTCCCTTGGTGAGAAAACTATATGAAGAAGGTCATAAGTTAAAGCTTCTTATAAGGGAAACAAGTGATATTTCTCCATTTAAAGCTTTAGAGAATGTAGAATACGAAATTGGAGATGTACGAGAGATCGATACTTTATACAAGGCTGTTAAGGATATAGATGCTATTTATCATCTTGCTGGTTATGTTAAGATTTGGGCTAAAGATTATTCCATATATGAAGCTATCAATGTAGATGGAGCAGAAAATATCGCTAAGGTGGCTTATGAAAAAAAAATTCCATTATATTATATGAGTTCATTTGGCGCTTTAGGTCCAAACCCTAAAGAAGAAAACTCTCCAACAGATGAGACCTTTCAACATATAGATTTTTTCCAAAACGAATATGAGAGAACTAAATTTTTAGGAAGAGAGAAAGTTAATGAATATATTGAAAAAGGACTGAACGCAATTATATTCTATCCTGGTTTTGTCTACGGGCCGGGTGATTTTAATATTTATGGAGAAATGTTATTTGATATCGTTTCTAGGCAATTTTTAGGAATTCCTGGTAAAGGAGATGCTGTGTTCTGTATGACATATTTAAATGATGTTGTAGATGGAATGGTTAAAGCACTCAACCGTGAAGATCTATATGGAGAAGGTTTTGTTTTAGGAGGCGAGAATGTTACAATAAAAGATTATCTCTTTTTAGTAGCTGAACTCGCAGAAGTTAAAAAACCAAGAAAATTTCCAATGTGGTTAGGAGTACTTTATGCAAAGTTATGTAAATTCAAAACTTATTTTTCTAAAAAACGAGTTCCATATATTACTCCTGATATGATAATTGGAATGAAATATGACTGGGCATTCTCCTCTAAATCTGCTATAGAGAAATTGGATTATAAGATAACCCCTTTAAAAGAGGGCTTAACTAAAACTATTGATTGGTATAAAGATTTTATAGACTCAAAAGGAAGCAATAAGAAAAAAATAGGAATTAGGTATTTATAAAAGATGACTGAAGATCAATTAATAAGCAAGCTGCATAATCAGAAAGAATACAAAACCGAGTTAGCAAAAAAATATACCACCTTTTTATCCCAATATCCTGAAATCTTTTCCGATTTGATCTCTGGATCCAATTTTGATTTTGCTATTTATAATTCTGTTGACGAGTATGATGCTCATTCACCGCGGGATATTTTTAATGTCTATCGAAATGGTCAAGGTATTGAAATTAAACCAGGAAGAGCTATAGATGGAGATTTAGAACTCTCCCTTTCAAAATCAGCAGTACAGAAACTCATTCAAACCAAAAACAAGGAAGAATATGCTCAACTCCTTGGCTCTTTCTACAATGAACCTGATGAACGAAATGGATGGATTGATTTCATGCTACATAAAAGAACTCAACTTCTTATTGATATGGGTTATGGTAAATTCGCTCAAACAGCGGGTATTCTTGAAGATGATGATGATATTTATAGCATTTAACTTTTTTTTAAAAATTATTATTAAGGTCATATTTAATTAAATTTAAGGAGAGTTGTATATGTCAAAAGTAAAAGAATTGGAAATTAGAAATAAATACACTGGAGAATTAATAGATAGCATTCCAGCGGATACAGTAGAAAGTGTTCAAAACAAGATTAAATCCGCATATAGAAATCAGGATGCATTAAGAGAAATGGACTTCTTTGAAAGAGCAAAGCTTCTTTCAAAATTTGCCAGCAAGCTACGATTCAAAAAAAATGAAATAAAAGATTTAATCGTAGCTGAAGGAGGCTTACCTATAAAATATTCAGAGTGGGAATTAAATATCGTAACGACTGGATTCCGTTTTTGTGATTGGTATTATCAATTTATAGAAGATAAACAACTTACCAGTATCGAAGGAGAACAAATGGTTAAAATCAAATATATTCCACAAGGATTAGCCGCTTGTGTTTCCCCTAGAAATACTCCCATCAGTCTTCCATTATACCAACTTGGCGCGAATTATCTGGTAGGAAATGGGGCTGTTGTCAAACCATCTACCGCTTGTCCTTTAACTATGTTAAAAGCCTATTCTATGATGGAGGAAATGGAATTTCCTGCACTCAATGCATTAGATATAGTAATTGCACCTGGCAATTGGGCCGTTGATGAATTTCTAAAATCGCCTTATATAAAAACACTAATGACTATTACAGCATCTCACACGGCTAAGGATATTCTTGTGAGATATGCCCAAATACTGAAAAAAAGCGTAGATAAATCAATGGGTGTATCTATGTATACAAGTCCCTTTAAAAATTTCTTCTTTGAGTGTGCCGGGAATGATGCGGGAATAGTTATGGATGATGTAAATCTTGAGCAAGTGGCAAAATGGAATGCGATGGCAAGTTATACCAATTCTGGTCAACAATGTTTTTCCATGAAAAGGATTATCGTTCACAGTGATATTTATGAAGATTACATAGAACTATTGATAAAAGAAATCGAGAAGTTAAAATATGGCGATCCAACTGATCCCGATGTTGATATTGGACCTTTAGGTAGCCGTAAAATTCTCATGATGATGGAAATAATGGTAAGTGATGCTAAAAAATTTGGTACTAAGATCTACACGGGGGGAGAAAAAATCGATACAGGAGAAGATTATGGATTATTTTACGTGCCAACACTTGTAGAGATAGAACCAGAATTATGTGAAGATTTATCTAAAGCCCCCTTTTTATGGAGAGAAGAAGCATTTGGACCTGTTCGATCTATTACTAAAGCAAAGGATTTGGATGATGCGATAAGGTTAGCTAATGCGAGTAATTATGGTATGCGAGCTGTTGCGTATACAACTAACAAGGAACACATTGAAAAGTTCAAAGCAAAATTAGAAGCCGCAAATATCTATATTAACGCAAGACCAATGCTTACTGATATAACTGTAGCATTAGGAGGATGTAAAGATTCAGCTTATCCTCCAGGTTGTAAATATTATCCTCAAGAATTAGTATATCCCAAGTATATCTACGATGGATCTTCCAAATACTTAGATAAAATAAAATAACTAATTTAATTTTACAATGGATCCTGAAGATTTATTCTCAATATTGAAGATATATTTTCTTAATAATCCTGATTTGATGAGACATCTCCATGTTAATGCTTGTTGGGAATACATAATATATCAAAGTAGTCTAGAGAATGAAGAGATTAAATTAAAATATTATCTCTATAAGAAAGATGACGATAATTTGGAAATTACCATTAGAAACCCGGATATAACTCCGGATTTAATATTATATTTCACTGAAGAATCAATTTTAGAGCTTATCAAAGGTAATCCAATATCAGAGACATATTATAAACGGTATCATAAAATGATGAAAGATGAGTCTCACAATAAAGTAGATAGTAAAATTAACAAGTCGCGATTTAATTTACTCAGGCTTGGATATCAGAAGTGGCAAAAAGACTTTAAATTCTAAAGTCTCTTACTTTGGTTTAAAGGCTATATTCTTCCTTCTTAATGTAATGAAAATTACAGCGGTTAATGCTATTACAGCAAATCCTAAAAAGTAGAAACCAAATGGTATTGATGATGAACTCCCCTCAGTCCGGATAATTACTCTACCAGTAGTATATTCATAAAAAGTTTCTGATACTGGGATACCTCTTCGATCATACACTTTTTCGCTTATATAATCCCTACCAGTATCAGCGCGTATGACCTTCGATATTGAATTTGAAGTAACCGTATATTCTGGTCCTTGAGTCTCATCAATTCTGGTCAGATATTCATCTACAGGCGTTAAGGAGAATATGTAGTCGTCATATGATTCTGGATTTCTATTCATCGGTAAATTTTCGATACGTCCACTTTGGCCCCAATCCATTTTATAATCCCAAAATTCTACTGTAAGATCATAAAAAGTCTCTCCCGAGTCAATATTTCTAATAATTAATCGAATTTGATCTCCAATAGCAATATTCGGTTCAAATCCTAAAATTTGTTCGAATTTAAATAGATCTAAGCTTGTAACTTCCCATGTAAACTCCTCATTTTCGTTTACGCCCAAATTGAACTCCTCTTGAGCTTTAACATTCACATTGATGACAGAAATTAATATGCAAATATTAAGAAGTGAAATTAGTAGTATTTTTTTATATTTATATTTCAACGTTCTCGATTCGAATCATACATCATTAAAGATATTCCAATATAGTGAAGAGAAATTTAAATAATTTTTTCATTACTTCATGAATTTGATAAGATATCCAAAATTCTATTTAATAAGATACTCATATAAATATGAATTTATCATTAATATTTTCAGAAATTAATATCAAAAAAATGAACTATTATGAATGATAACATATGCTTTTTACCAGCTTATGAAATGAAAGAAAAAATTCAATCTCAAGAACTTAGTTCTCTTGAGATAACTGAAACTATAATTGAGCGAATTGAAAAAATCAATCCAATAGTAAATGCTTATTGTACTTTAACTTTTGAGCTAGCAAGGGAAATGGCGAAAAATGCTGATGATTTAGTCAAGAAGAACGAAAAACTAGGTTCATTAAATGGAATTCCCACATCAATTAAAGATTTGATGCAAACAAAGGGAATAAGGACAACTTATGGTTCAAAATTGTATGAGAATTTCATTCCACAAGAAAATGATGTGGCTGTTCAACGCCTTTTGAATGCAGGTTGTGTATTGCTCGGTAAAACTAATACTCCTGCTTTTGGACATATTGCACTTACAAATAACAAAATATTTGGAGAAACTAAAAACCCGTGGGATATTGAAAGAAATTCTGGGGGATCAAGTGGAGGTGCTGCTTCATCAGTGGCTAGCGGTTTAGGACCATTAGCTTTAGGATCTGATGGAGGAGGCTCGATAAGAGTTCCAAGTAGTTGTTGTGGTGTTTTTGGGTTAAAACCAACTTTTGGCCGTATTCCTAGCTATCCTCGTTTAGGAATAGCATTTCAATCAATGGACCATTATGGACCTATCGTTCGCTATGTAAAAGATGCTGCCTTGATGTTGAATATTTTAAAAGGAAGTCACCCTGCATATACCAATTCTATACCCGATGATAATATTGATTATCTTAAAACTTTAGAAAATATTCCCCATAAGTTAAAAATTGGTTATTCAACAACTTTGGGTTTTGGAAAAATTCTAGTAGAAGAAGTTAAGAAAAATATAATTGACAATGTTTATAAATTTGAGCACTATGATTGGGAAGTTGAAGAGGCAGAGCTAAAGATTAGAAAGCCTGAATTTGCTTTTAATACATTAGTTACGATAGGTTATGCATACGACTTGCAAAAGGAATATGCATCTAATCCCGAAGACTTAGATCCAGATCTAATTGCACAAATACGATTGGGGCTTGATAACAATTCTATGAATATTGGAAAGGCACAGTATTTAAGGAAAGAAGTTAATGAAGCGATGTATCAATATTTTAAAGAATATGATCTCCTAGTTACTCCAACACTACCATGTACCGCTTTTAAACCTGAATGGTTAGAAACAGGTACAATTTTTCCAAAGGTAGATAAAAAAGCATTGAATATTACAAGTTGGATGACGTTCACATATCCTTTTAATTTGACAGGTCTTCCTGCAGCATCGATTCCATCGGGTTGGGATAATTCAGGATTACCTATTGGCATGCAAATTGTTGGTAAACGATTTGACGAAAAAACTGTTCTTCAAGTCTCAAAGGCATTTGAAGAACTTAACCCTTGGCAAGAAAAAATACCTAGTTTTTAATAATGAAAAATAAACAAATTTTTAGGTTGCAATATGGCAACTTTCTTTCATTTACAATAACTAGTAAAATTGAATAAACCCACTAAAATGATTTCATATTTGATGTGGTAATATAAGTAGAATCGCCTATGGTAATTTTATCTTTAATTAAATCCTCTAATACTGAATAATCACCTATTATGCTATGAGAAGAAATAATTTTCTTAAGAAAAACACCATCTCCTATAACTGATTCTGACAAAACACATTTTTCAATTACCAGATCGTCTCCGATAGAGACATTCGGGCCAATAACCGAATTATTTATTTTGGTAGTTTTTCCTATAAATACGGGAGGAATAATTTTAGAATCTTTAATATTTCCTGTTCTAATTAAGTTTTCATAAAGTGGATCCTTAAGCTTTAGTTCGGATAATAAGAAACGATTCCCATCAATTAAACTCTCTGGTCTCCCAAAATCAGTCATCTCGCTTTGCATTTCATTGGTTTGAAGTTTAACTCCACGTTCTATTAGTTGAGCAATGATAGGAGTTAATTGATGTTCTTCTCCATTATTAATTTCAATCAAACTCTGTTTTTCTAATAATTCAAACAATTCAGGAACTATTTCTTTTCCAAATAAATATGCACCAGAAACAGCTAAATTTGAGATATATTCTTTTGGTTTTTCTACAATTTTAGTTATATAACCATCTTTATCAGTTATCGTAACTCCATAATATTGTGGGTTTTCAACCTTTCTTACATTAATTACACCATCACAAGTGCATTGATGATACTTCAGAACAACTGATGAATAATCTTCTAAAGGCAACCTATCACTTAAGAAGATAAAACAATCATCTTCTTCCACATATCCCTTCGTCAGTAGAATTGCATCGCCTAATCCAGAAAAAAAGGGAATGTCTCCTTCATACCCGATAGGTTTTTGTTCTACAAAATGTAAATTAAAATAATCTGAATAATTTTCTTTAAGATATTCTGTAATCATTCGCTTTTTATAACCAACCACAAAACATAAATTGGTATTTTGAGGAAAGGTTTTTTTTAACTTGATTAAAATATGGTCAATCGCTCGTTTTCCAGCAACTTTTAAAAATGCTTTAGGCTTAGAATAAGTAAAAGGTTGTAATCGCGTTCCAACTCCTGCAATAGGACAAATTAGCCACATTTTCCTCAATCTAAAAGCATTTCTGTATCGAGTTTAATATTAACTTTCTAATATTTCTCTAAGAATCTCATAATATTTCGCTTCATTTAACTTTTCTCTGATGGTATTTTTCAATTTTCTTAGATAGTAGTTATCGGAGTTAGACCTTTTTGTTCCTCTTAATTTTTTATTTAAGGCGATTCGAATTTTTTCATCTAAGAATGATGGGGGGATTTCCTTATATAAATTGGATAATCTGTTAATTTCTTCCTTATTTAATCCTACAATTTTATTCTTATTAACTAAATTAATAGAGTTGTTTAGATTCTGGATTTTTATTATAATCTTATCGATATCACCTTTTAAATAGTTTCTTCCATCAATCCATTCCTTAAATTCAATAACCTTTGCTAAAAATGTATCTATACTATCTGATTGAAAAGGTTGCTTTTCATTAGCAACTATCTTTTTGATGCTTTTTTTCTTCAGATCTTGAATTTTTTCTTTAGGCAACTGTGTAAAGAGTTCCTCCTTTCGTTTCCGAATTTCTTCAGATTCTCGCTCAGAAAGCCATTTTTCAATTGACATGTGATCTTATCTAGATTTATAACAGATAACATAAAATTAGTTTGTTATTAAAACATTAACAGACCTAAATAAAACCATAATTTTAAATGATTTAAACGAAAATTTATTCTTGATTTGAGATGAAAGTAAAAGCAGTAATTTTTGATTTTGGATTTACTTTATTCGAATTTAAAAACGCTTCAGTTGAGAATTATCTTAACAGTTATAGCCAAGGATTAAGTAAATCGGTGGAAAGATTAAAGAATATCAGAATAATAAAGGACAGTGAAATCGAGAAATCATTTATCAAAATCTTTAGAAAGGAAAGAAATAGTCATTTTAAACGCAGTATAAAGACTAATCGAGAACTCCCAACGCGTAGTCTATTTCAATCTGTTTTAGAAAAATTAGATTTAAAGAAATTGAAAACTCATCAATTACAAGAATTAGCTGATCTCTATCATTCTCATGAAGAACAACAATGGGTACCTCTCAAGAATACTAGAACAACTCTTGAACGTCTTAAGAAAGAAAATCTTAGACTGGCAGTTATATCAAATCATCCCAATCATAGTAGCATCGAAAGTATATTGAAAAAGTATAATTTCCTTTCATTTTTCGATACAATTGTCACTTCAGCTAAATTTGGAAAAAGAAAACCAGATCCTGAAATATTTTTATATACATTAGATAGCATGGGAATAAAAGAGCCCAGTTTATGTTTTATGATTGGGGATGAGTATGCAGACATAGTTGGGGGTCATAGTGTAGGTTTAAAACCTATTTTATATAAAAGAAAGATAAGATTTCCTTTTGAAAAAGAAATATATCTAACTGATTATATCCAAGTTACTGATATTTCTGAGATATTAAGTCATATCATTTAGATTTAACAGAATTAAAAAAATAAAATCGTGAAAAATTTATTTAATGGCCTGGGGGGGATTTATTCTCTCTTTGCTAATTGAAAAGAGATTTGAACCCTCGATTTCCAGTGATAACGGAGTTTAAATTCTATTATACATATCTGGCTCCGCAAGCCAGCGCCCTATCCAGGCTGGACTACCAGGCCCTAAAATTCTAATAATTCAATTTTTAATTGATTTTTATTAGTTCAATTTCACTTTATCCATTGTAATCGGGTTTACTGGATACTAAAGTGGTAGTTTCTTCGATCCATTGTGAAATTTCTTCATCAACACGGATAAACGTAACAATTTTATCCAATTCCTGTAATCTAGTAAATGAACATTCTACTACTATGTCCCATCCTCCATATATAGGCGTAACATAAGTGATCTTCCACTCTTCTGAATCCTCTGTCGATTTGAGGTTAGCCAATTTTTCCACTACTTTCCATTCAGTACCTATAGTTTTTAGTCGGATTAGAATATACCCACGATAATACATACTAAGTTCTCGAAATACTAGCTTATGATATATTAGAATATTTTTTTGAACATATTAATCTTAACAATGATTTATTTTTTTTGAAAAGAAAGATTAGTATTAATCAGATTATACAAAAAAAAAATATGAATGAGAGATCTGAATGGACATAAACGAAGTTAAAAAGATCCTACTAATACAAGGGTTAAAAAATGCTGTTGAATTTGGTGGAAAACCAAACAAGAAAGCGGTTATGGGAAAACTGATGGCAGAAAGGAAAGACTTAAGAACTCAATCGAAAAAAATTATCCCCCTATTAGATGACATCATAAATGAAATATTAATGTTAGATTTAGAACAACAAAAAGAAAGATTATTAGAATTGGATCCCACCGCGCTAGAAAAAGAGGAAACAATTGAGGAAGACAAGGAATTACCCGCTTTACCCAACTTAGATAAGTTTGATCAATTGGTGATGCGATTGGCACCATATCCAAGTGGAGCTCTTCATATTGGAAATGCGCGAATGATAGTATTGAATAACGAGTATGTGAAGCGAAATAATGGTAAACTCATTCTTTTTTATGATGATACGATTGGAAGCCCAAAATCATTACGAAACAGTCCAAAAGCTAAATACGTCCTCCCCGAAGCCTACGACTTGATTCAAGAAGGGCTTGAATGGTTAGGGGTAAAGATTGATGAAATTTATTATAAAAGCGACCGTATTGGGATTTTTTATGAATATTGTGAAAAATTGATAAAAGATGATATAGCATATGTATGTTTTTGTGATGCTACTACATTTAGAGAAAAGTATAAAAAAGTAAAGAAAGAGTGCCCACATCGAAATCAAATTATTTCGAAGAATCTCGAAGAATGGGATAATATGCTGCAAGGAAAATATTCTGAAACTGAAGCAGTTGTCAGATTAAAAACGGGAATGTCACAAAAGGATCCTGCATTACGAGATCAGATTATTATGAGGATTTCAGAAGCAGAACATCCTAGAGTAGGTAGTAAGTATATTGTATGGCCCATGTTAGAATTCTCATGGGCAATAGATGATCATTTACTAAACATATCCCATATTATTCGAGGAATCGATTTAATGAAAGAAGGTTTGATTGAAGAATTTGTCTGGGATCACTTTGGCTGGAAAAAATCAATTCTATTATATTATGGACGATTACGATTTCCTCATATAAAATTAAGTAAAACCGATTCTAGGAATAAAATCGAAGCGGGGATCTATGATGGTTGGGATGATCCTAGGACTTGGAGTCTCCAATCACTTAAAAAAAGAGGGATACGAGCAGAAGCTTTGAAGAGTGCCTTATTAGACTTAGGAATGTCTCAAGCAGGAATAAGCTTTTCAGTGGACTGGTTATACGCAAAAAATAAAGATTTGATTGATGACGTCTCTCACAGATATTTTTATGTAGAAAATCCAGTAAAATTAATAATTACGAAAGTACTAGATAAAAAAGTAAGAGCAGAACCACTTCTATTGCCCTCTAGTCCAGAAAAAGGGACAAGGATAATTACATCCTCGGTGGATGATGGAAAATTAGAAGTGTATTTAGCTTTGAGGGATGTTAACAACCTTGAAACGAAGCAAATTATTAGATTAAAAGATTTAATGAACGTTGAAATTGTGAATATAGATTTAAAGCAGAATAAAGTGCATGCTACATTTCACAGCCATGAATTAAATCGCGATTATTCAATTATTCACTGGGTTCCTGAAGAGCAACATATTTCAGTTTCTATTCTCCAACCTAATGGTGAATTAAGCAAAGGATTCGGAGAGTCCAATCTTGCAGAGATCCAGATGAATACAACAATCCAGTTTGAGCGATATGGTTTTGTAAATCCAATTAAATTCGAAAATAACGAATTATTTTGTTATTTTACTCATTAAAATCCAGCAATCATAAAACATAATAAGATCGATTAAATCAATTTAAAAATATAAGAATTAATAATTTACTTTCCTATGTATTACTAAATAAATATAGAAATATTCGATTGATATCCAATGAACGAAGAAAAAGTCCAAGGAACCAAAAACCCAGAAAAAACTATTAATTATAAATTAAAATGGTCTTTTTGCCCCATATGTGGACAAAAAATTCCAGAGAACCAGAAAGTAAAATATTGTGTGAAGTGTGGGGTTGATCTTTATTATATTCAAGAGCACATGAGGGTACCATCTCCTCAAAATTTAAAACCACTTAGACCACAATTACTACAGAAAGTTTCTGATGAAGAACTGTTAGATCTTAAAGATCGTAAGTTATGGAGCAGTGCTATTTCAATAATTATACCATTCGGAGCGTTCATATTTATGAATATTATCGCATTTGTACTAATTTTTATTATAGTCCTACTAAATATTAATAGCGGAAATTTATTTGATTTAATTACAAATCCTTATGTGACTATCATTAGCTCACTTTCGGAATTAGTATTTATTATTATTCCCGTGTTGTATGTTGGAAAGTATCTCAAAAATCCCTCTATAGATAATAGATTTGCGATTCTGGGTTTCACAACAAGAGGTTACAATAAGATTGGGATCATAAAGGAAATTTTGTTAGGATTCGGTTTTGCTATAGCAGGTATTTTTTTAGTAGCGTTTACATCAATTTTTATAGAAATTTTACTAGAACTCATTTTTGGAACAGAAATCATCTATGAATTTGGAACATTTAGCGGTGAAATTGATGCTATAATTAATAACGCAGATACTTTAAGTTTGGTATTACTCCTTATCATAATGATTCTGGTAATAGGTACCTCAGAGGAAGTTTTATTTCGCGGATTTATGCAAAAAGGATTGGTGAGAACTATTGGTATCAAATGGGGAATTATCACTACAGCAATAATTTTTTCATTAATCCATCTTATAGGCCTTTTTATTTTGTTTTTCGATTCCCCATTCGCGTTCCTTATTTCCTTTTTGCTATCTTTTGTCCCATATTTTGCTATCTCACTTCTCCTTGGAATACTATTTCACTGGAGAAAAGAAAATTTAATTGCGGTAATGATTACTCATGGAGTTTATGATGCAATAACCATTCTCTTAGCTTTTATGGTCTTTAATGTATTTTAAATAAGTAATAATATTAGTGAAATGATGCTTTTAGAAACATTCTTAAAAAAATCCAAAAATAAAAGGATTAAAATAGGAATTGGTGTTGGTACTTCACAGAAACAGTATCGAACAATAATCAATGGAATTATTAAATATTTAACTTATAATCAGGCTGAAATCTCTCTTTTTGGTTACCAATTCGATGAACAAGAAACCCTTAATGAAGAGATCAATACGAAATCAAGGTTTACCATAAAATTTATAGCTAGTGAAAACCCTGAAAAAGAAATGATTAAGTATCTAAAAAATCATAAATTAGATGCCGCAATTAGAGGTGGTTTAAGTTCAAATGAGTTTTTGACTACAATTAAAAGCGTCTATAATATCCACCAAATCAATCGATTAGCATTACTTGAAACTATTGAAGGGCATCAATTCTTTTTTGGTCCAGTTGGAATTGATGAGTGTAATGATATAGATGCTAAAATCTCATTTCTAAAACAATCTTTAGAATTGTTTGAAGTAATGCAATTAAAACCAGTGATTAGTATATTAAGTGGAGGTAGAAAAGGAGATATTGGTAGGAGTTCCTCCGTTGATCAAACAATTAAAGATGCAGAGGAGATAGTGAAACAATTTAAGCAAAATTTACCTGAATTGAAAATAACTCATAATGAAATTCTCATTGAAAAAGCCATTACTAATAAATCAAATCTAATTTTAGCCCCAAACGGTATTTCAGGAAACCTAATTTATCGTACTCTTGTTCATCTAGGAGGAGGTAAAGCATATGGCGCAATTTATCTCGGCATAGAATCAATTATTATAGATACCTCAAGAGTAGGCAAAACCTCGGAGATTGAAGGTGCTCTTATTCTGGCAAATGCGCTTTACTCTTAAATTTAGTAAGATTCTTTAAACTCCCTTTTAAAATTATTCGATATGAAGAACAGGATCTTCTACAACTCTAAAATCTTTATTTAAGTTATCTAATTCTTGCATATCATTGTTATTTAGATTAAAATCAAATACATTTATATTTTCTTTTAAATGTTCTTTATTTCCTGATTTCGGTATTTCAATAACTTGATGTTGCAAACCCCATCTTATTAATACTTGCGCAGCACTTTTCTCATATTTTTGTGCAATTTCCAATACTTTAGGATGATCTAATTTCTTCCCTCTAGTTAATGGACTATATGCTTCTACTTTTATATTCTTTAATTCACAAAATTCCAGTACTTCTTTCTGATATAGGAAAGGGGAAAATTCTATCTGATTCACAACGGGGACTTCTTCTGAATTATCAAGTAATTGATTTAAGAAATGCAAATTATAATTACTGACTCCAATTGCGCGAGCTTTTCCATCTTCATATATTTTTTCCATGGCTTTCCAAGTATCTAAAGTTTTACCGGGTACGGGCCAATGTATTAGATACAGATCAACATAATCAATACCAAGCTTTTTAAGGCTTTTTTCCAATGCTCTCAAAGTATTGTCATACCCTTGATCTGATTTCCATACTTTAGTTGTTATGAATACCTCATCACGGAAAATTCCACTGTCTTTAATCGCTTCACCGACTTTCTTTTCATTTTCATAAATCGTTGCGGTATCAATTAAGCGATAACCCATTTCTAATGCCCATGAAACTGCATTATAGGCTTCTTTACCATTAAGCATCCATGTTCCTAATCCAATAATTGGAATTTGGACACCATTATTTAACTCAATTTGAGTAT
>Ga0180433_10000517_pt1 | contig 66088 bp, 87 predicted proteins | sample SS_ome_8_FD_132980 | JGI IMG/M metagenome (GOLD analysis project Ga0180433, IMG submission 132980) | Hypersaline lake sediment archaeal communities from the Salton Sea, California, USA - SS_1_D_1 metaG | ecosystem: Environmental > Aquatic > Non-marine Saline and Alkaline > Hypersaline >... | reverse complement strand
GTGGGTAGAAGCAAACAATAAAGAAGTTGCCAGGGAAATAGTAATCGAAAAATTACATGGTGGCGATTATAATGAAGATCTTCTTAGTAAGGCTTATGTATCAAATGGGGAAATAGAATGAGCAACAGAATAATAGAACTTCCAGATGGTACATATATCAAATATCCAGATTGTGGATATAGGACCTTATCTGGATATTGTAAGAAATGCTTTGTTTGGGCCAATCCTAAAAAACAATTATTCAATAATCAGGATGATATTAAATATATGGAATGTGCAATGGTATTATTAGGAGAATTATGTCCTGAAGGATATCGATGATAAAGAACGGTGATAAGATGAGTGATAGCGAAACAGAAATTGAATGTATAGAATGTGGAAATAGATTCGATCCCGAACAAGGAGTGAAGATCTGTCCTGGATGTGGGCACAACAATGAGCCTGAACCTGAACCTCCTTCGGAAAAAGATCTTTCAAGAACAGGAAAGAAAATAGCTCTATTATTTGAAATGGTGAAAACATCATTGACTAAAAATGAAATACAAGAATTCCTGGATTACATAAGCCATAATACTTCTATAGGACCATTATTGAACCCACAACAATGGAATAATGATACCCATAGACAATTCGATATGGCAAGGAATAGAGCTGATGTTCTTATGCAAATGCTATATCTGCTGGAAGAAGAGGCCAAAGAAGGTCAATAATATGGATTGTCCTATATGTGATGAACCGACAATCGAACTCCCTTCAGGAGATTCAAACATATATCGAGGGTGTAATTTCTGTGAATGTGTTTGGATCCAGATAGATGGAAGTGAGGTTTATCGAAGGATGGAGGATTCAGAGGTCCTTCAAAAGATCAATGGAAAATATGTTCTACGTGATTCAACAAAAGGAGAATAAAAATTATGTTAATACGAATTGAAAAGGGCATCATAATATTTCATAATAATGGAACCATAATAAATTTTCCTGAAGGCAATGCAAAAGATTATCAAGAATGGCTTAAAACTGAAGAATCAAATTATGCAAGTCTTTTTGTATCTGATAAGGAAGGGGTAGCTAAAACGGTTTTTAAAGGAATTGATGCGGATTATATTCTTTCAAAACTTTATAACTTTGATCAATTGAATCTTGAAGATTTTATCACAAATACAATGGATAGTATGGATGATGATGAAGATAAACAGATCATTCAAGATGCAATAGATAGATATTTTCATAAAAAAGCCAATGAATATTATGGGGAAAAAAAATTCATACAAAAGAAATTATAACAAAGGTGATAATAATGGGAAATTGGAGAACTGTACATATTGTGGGCACGATACCAAAGGAAGACCTATCAGCTATGAGAGCATATTTTGTTATCAATGAATTCACAATAAACCATTGGAATTGTCTTATGATAACAGACGGATTATTCGGTCTTGGGATGTGGATCAATGAGGAGGTTAATGCTGTAGGGAATCTATCCGAAAGAGATTATACTCCTAAGAATGTCCTTGAAGTGTTAGAATACATAGGAAAACATTGGCCGAAAGTTTCTTTGAAGGTACACTGTGGTGGCGAATGGGAAGATAAGAAATGCATTGCAACTGTTGTGCTTAATAAAGGTAAGGCATACTTCACCAGTAAACCGGAGATCAAAGAGATAGGCGAAATCCCTCAAGAGAAGATAAATAAGCGGTTATTTTTGCATTTAACGCATGGAGGGGTTTTATCACACCCTGCAACATCAAAACTCTCAGGAAACAACGTTAAATGCACCTGTGGAGGCATTATACATGAATGTAATATTCCCGATAAGCTAGAAATAACTCATTGTTGTGAGAAATGTGGAACTGGTCTTATTCCGGAATTAGTTGATATGTTGGATGTGTTCAGTTACAATATGGATCAAATAAAGGAAGGATCCTGATGTGCAGGGAAGACAAAAAACCAACTGAAGGATGCCTATGTGCATATTGTTCAGGGTATCGATTGGGATATCATACTGGGAGAACAGATGCTTATTTGAACGCCGATCCACGATTTCCCTTACTCAAACAAGATCTAAAATAATAAATATTCCATATTCATTTGAACGTATAAGGGGGATTATACAAATGTCAATCAAATTAGAAGATATCAAGATCTGTCCAAAATGTTTGCAACCAATGATCGATTTATCTAATATATATATCATTGAGGATGTTGACTTGATCATTATTGAGATAACCTGTCAGAATAACGAGTGTAAATTTTCAAAAAAGATAGAGATCAAGACAGAGATCCTATTTCAATATATATTTGAAAAGGGGTTGTTATATTGATGTCAGTATTATATGGAGAACAGCCGGATAATATATATCAACTATTGAGATTTTATCTTGAATCAGGAGATTCTATTTTTGATATAACCTATGGCCTAATAATCTATATTAGAACCTGTGTAGGCATATTTAAGAACAAAACAACTCCTCAAACAGCTCATGGATTCTATCTCATATTTAAATCGAGGAAGTATTAATGAAGGTTCGATTGATAGACATTGATTCCACAATACCTAATCTAGCGTTAATGCAGATTTCCGGATATCATAAAGATCAGGGAGATACCGTTGAATTAATAAACTATTCAAGGATAGCAGCCATTGAAAAAAATTCGACATTGGAGATGTATGAAGATATTCCGGATATAGTCTATATTTCCTGTATATTCACAAAGAACAAGGCCCTGGCCCTTGATATCTTCAGGAAAACGGAAGCCAAGGAGATCAAGATAGGAGGTTCAGGAATTAATTATGATAAACTAAGTATTGATATGGATATCTATTTTCCAGATTATTCTCTTTATGACGGTCAGGTATGTCAACGATGTGGTCATAAACTAAATTACTGTAAATGCAAAGATAGATGTGAACCTGGAAATATATTCTATTCATTGGGATTCACAACAAGAGGATGTATAAGAAATTGTGAATTCTGCATAGTACGCGAAAAGGAAGGACATTTTTACAAATATCAGCCTATTTCAGAATTTCATCATAAGGATCATGATGTTGTAATATGTTTAGACAATAATATCTATGCCGATGAAGACTGGTTTAATGAAAATATGAATTATATTTTAAAAAATAAATTAAAATTCAATGCTATACAAGGCATGGATATACGGATCCTAACACCAGATATTGCTCACACACTGGCTAAAATAAAATGGCATGGTCAATTACATTTTGCATTTGATAATATGTCCGATGAAAAATGGGTACGTCGTGGAATAGAAATACTTTTAGATGCAGGTATAAAGATTAGGCACAACGTACAATTTTATGTTCTAGTAGGATACAATACTACTGAAGAAGAGGATAAATACAGATGCAGATTACTAAAGAAATTAGGAACAAATCCTTATGTTATGCCATACATAAAAAATGAATGGACCAACAAGATAGCTAGATGGGCCAATTATAAGAAAGCCTTCTGGTCAACTGACATAGACGATTATGATCAGGTAATAGCTAGGCAATTGGGAAGAGAGAGAAGAGCTAGACTACCTTCAGGACAAATACAATTTTAAGGGTATTATATGGATAAAAATATTTTAAAACAAAGACAGGCTCTGACACTGGAAGAAAAGATCAAACTTACACTTGACAAGATCGAATTATGGTATGAATACTGGGAAGGGGAGGTCTATGTTGCATTTTCGGGAGGGAAGGATTCTACTGTACTTCTTGATCTAGTACGTTCTAAATATCCGGATGTTAAAGGAATGTTCTTGGATACGGGCTTAGAATATCCTGAGATCCGTAATTTTGTAAAAAGTAAAAAGAATATTCGCTGGATCAAACCAAAAATGCCATTCACCAAAGTTATTAGGAAATATGGATATCCTGTTATATCCAAGGAAATTTCAATGGCAATATCCAGATTCAATACAGCAGATACTATCAAAAAGAAAGAGTATCGGCTTCTTGGAGGCAAAAAAGGAGAACGCAAAGGAACAATATCAAAGAAATGGAGATTTTTACTCAATGCTCCTTTTAAGATCTCAGATGAATGTTGTAATATAATGAAAAAAGGTCCCAGTAAAAAAATGAAAGGATGTTCCTATGTTGGTATAATGGCTCAGGATTCAAAATTAAGAGAACAATATTATCTCCGAACAGGATGTAATGCCTTCACTAATAAAAGACCCCGATCCTGGCCTATGGCCTTCTGGATGGAAAAAGATATATGGGAATACATTCGATTGAATGATCTCAAATACTCAAAGATATACGATATGGGATATGATCGTACTGGTTGTATGTTTTGTATGTTTGGAGTACACATGGAAGGATCCCCAAATAGGTTCCAAAGGATGGCTTTAACCCATCCTAAACAATATAAGTTCTGTATGGACAAACTGGGCCTTAGAAAAGTACTTAGCTATATGCATATTCCCTATGAACCATTCGAACAAACTAATTTAGGAGATTACTGATGGCAATTGATGTTACGGATAATGAGGATCTCAGAAAAATCACAAAAAATAAAATCCATTTTAAGATTAATGACAATTATGGATTATGTGATCGGGGAGGCAAAAAGGTCCTATTATCAAATAATATCAAACATGTAACCTGTAATAAATGCAAATCACGATTTTACAGTGAAGGACAAATGAAATGTGAAAATTGTAAAAAAAGCATACAACAATGCCAGTGTTCTGAAAATCAAGAATTTAACCCAATATCGATAAATAAAAAAATGGTGAGAAAATGAATACAAATGATGTTGTGCCCAATGAAGGTAAAGAATCTAAAGAATGTGAATGTATTAATCTATTAAGAAAATTTCAAAATGATGAATTGAAGATCCAAATACCAAAGGGACAAAATAGTGTTGTGTTCAGGTATTTTTGTCCACATAAGGGTTCGATGTATGTTGAATACATCATATTGGCTTCGAAAGAAGAGAAAACAAAAATATTCAAAAAGATCATTTTATAAACATGTCATTTTGCAATAACCCTGAACAGATGAAGGCCTTCACATCATCATACAATGATGAATATGGAACACCCATAAAGTTATTCAGGGAGCTAGACGCCAAATATCATTTTACATTAGACCCCTGTGCTTCGGATCTCAACCATAAATGTGAGAAATACTATACCAAAGAACAGGATGGATTAATAAAATCCTGGAAGGATGAACGAGTATTTTGTAATCCACCATATTCAGATATTAAAAGATGGGTTCAAAAATGCTATGCGGAACGTAACAATGCTCAGATCATTGTCATGCTTATTTACGCTAGAACAGGGACCAACTATTTCCACGAATATATATACCATACTGCTGAACTGGTTTTCCTGAAAGGTAGGATAACCTTTGAAGGATCCAATGATAGAGCTCCCATGCCTTCTATGCTTGTTATATACAGGCCTGATCAGAATCAGATCTCATTTTGAATCAAAGAGATTTTCTATAATCCTCAACAACCTGTGATAAATGACAACGTGGACATTCATACACTCTACCATGAACATGTTTCATCTCGATCTTACATGTTGCACATAATGGTTTTAAAAGTGGTGTATCTGCCATCAAATAATAATCCTCTTATAATATAATAAGATGTTGTTGTGCCCAATTTTAGGCACAACAACAAAGTAGGAGCATAGTGAATTATTCACCTTTGAAAGATTTGCCAGTATAACGATATATAGCTGGATTCATTGGATATCTTGGAGGATATTCTTTTAACACATATCCCAATAGAAATATTTTGGTAAGCTGTCTTGATATCGTTGATTGGGGAATATCCATTTTTTTTTCTATTTGCTTTTGGGTCATACCATCATTTTTGATGATGTTTTCCAGGATCGAGATCTGCTTTTTTGTAAGTTCAGTATGCCATAGTTCACCATCATAATCAATAGTGAAGTATTTTTTATATTCAGACAATTTCTTTGATTTGATAATGTTCTTGATCTCCAAGACCTTCAAATGCCAAGTTAGTATACCCAATGGTATATCTTTCATGCTACGTTTAATATCACTATACCTGATACCCTGATTATTTCTTATTATTTCAAGGATCAGGATCCGTTTCTCATTTTTCATTATCTCTTCCACTGATTGTTTTTCTATTGGTTTGGACATTTTCATCCTTCTCCTGTTTAAGTTCAGATCTTATAGATTCAAGTTCTTTCTCACATAATGTTCCGATGATGGTGTTAAAATCGTAAATAACACCATACTTATATCCATAATATCCCTGAATCTTCACAATCATTTCTTTGATCTCACCTGTTACTGTGAGAGAAGTTCTAATTGGTAATGTAGGTTCATCCTTCTTAGCCATACTATCACTTCAAAGATAGATTTTCTTCTATCCCTGATAATGTAATCAGGAATTCACGGATGTTTTTCATTTCTGAATTACCAGAATACCTATTCAAAGATTCAATGTAAATATGACTATTCTTGAAGTTGTGCCTATTTCTATTCAAGTATTCTTCTGCTGCCTTTACAGTATAAAAACAACTTATGAATTCATTTACTTCAATATAATATAGTTTTTCCAAGCAAACATGTTTTTTAAGATGTTCTACACAATCTGTTTCTTCTAGATCTTCTTTATTGATGCAATCAAATAGAGATAAATAATCACATAGACTTTTAATATCCGGATCTATCGATTCACAATTATCATGGTCTATATACATATAATCAGAACTATAATCCGAAGTAGTTGGGATTCTATTTTTTTTATAAACGATCACAATGGGATCTTTTGTTGATTTATTATCTTGTTTAGATATTTTTGCTCCAATATACTTCAATTTATTCAGATAATGGTTGATAGCTTCTTTTCTATCAAAAAAACAGAATTGTGAAGGGGACCATTCACAACTGGTTTCATTTCCTTTGATACCGGAAAAAGATTTGCATCTTGTAAATATTTTACAATCTGAACAGGTTTTTCCATCAGGTAGTTTCATATCATCTTCCATTTTTTCATCTCCTTTGATTTTTTGGTATATGTCTTATATCTTTTCCACATTGTAAACAAGTATCTAAGCTTCCTAAATGACCAATTTTATTGCAAATCTCAATTTGAACTTCATTATAGCATTTTCTACAAAGCCATTCATATTTTTCTCCATTGGCTCCATGCTCACAACCAAAGCCTTGCTTTTTACCTTCCCACATCTTGAACTCATTTCCCCCTACAAGTTTAAGAGTGGAGGAGGGCATATAACCCTCCTCCCAGGGTGAAACAGGGAAAAATATATAATCCGCTAGGATTATAGTAGGAGAGAAGTTGGGATGCTTCACACATGACCTGTTTCACAATCTACTGTATGATACCCATTTTATATAAATGTTACCTTTTGGACACACTTATTAAGTTAAAATTATAATGATTTCTATGATATTCTCTAAGGTCATGAGTTTATTATCTATCACCTGGGGAATATCACTAGAATCTATTCTAGCCAAAATATCATGATTGCCCAGTATCCAATTATATTCAATTATCTCAGGGATCTCTTTCAATTTTTTAATGATCTCTTGAGAACATCCTTTCTGAACATCTATAAAAATCAATTCAACGGACATTAATGAGTATAGGTATTATTATAGGTAAATAATTTGCCTTTATGCATTATTATATTTGGCTATCTCACCTTTAAAATATTCAATCTTTTCTTGAGTATAGTCCAATGATTTATTTCCAAGATGATTATTGAAATCAACTACTGTCCATTCTGGTTTCAGTACTAGTGTTATGAGATAAAACGTATTTATCAATGTAGTCTGTGTAACGCATTTAGTATTTATTCCTTCCACATTACCATAGTCTTTTATAAAATTTCTAACGGTCCTATCATTAATATTGAATATCTTATCTTTATCGGATCGAAAAGTATTCATTCGGTGATTAATCCAATCGATAAGACTTTTATTTGTTGCAGGATGTATAGTAACCTTCCTTTTAGGATTTTTTAATACCAATTGATAAGATTGGAATTTGATATCTTTCAGCCTTAATTTTTTAATTTCTGATAATGAGATTCCATTCAGCAATAATCTTATAATCGCATAATGACTTAATTCACCCATTGCTGACTTGAGTAATATTTTTATTTCCTTAGCTGTCAGATAATTTTTATCATTTTCTTTCATTTTCCTCATCTCCGGAACATAACAAAATCGTTATCATTTTACCACAAATAATCATCATTGCTATAACAATCATACTAAAACATCCCAATCCCAATGGTGATAATATAATAACAAACCATTCTAGATCTGTTTCCCCAGTAACCTTGAATAAAATCAACATCATTGTGCAAACGATTATCAATAATGCGAAGGACATACCTAATCTTGATTCACGGCTATTGAGCATTATCTTTCCCCCTGATCATATAATTTTAGCAAATGCGAATTTGTTCTTCACATTTGTAATTTCAATGTCCACTAGTTGACCAATACGAAGGTTTTTAGCCTTGATAATCACGGCCATACCATTTTGAAGTTTACCTATTCCATCCCCTTCATTTCCTATGTTATTGATCTTGAAATCATAATACTGATCGCCTTTATGAACCTTTTTCAGATCCATCAGATCGTCATTATTAATTTTTCTGTATATATTACCTTTCGATCCCATACTTTCCACCAGCTATTGAGATATTGAATATTAATATAATATTATTTTCCTTTTTTGACCTTAGTCAGCCATAGTTGTGCCTGTTCCACATTTGTATTGACAATAGACATTTCCCTAGAAGATCCATTTTTCTCAATATATTCCTGGATTGATGCTTCAAGTAAAGAGAAATATCTTTTTATTTGACTCATTGTTCCCGTTGAACCGGAAATAATACCATCAGGACATTCAACCTCTTCATAACCACAATTAAGACAAATCCTTAATAAATGCGGTTGATCACAAATCGGACATAACTTGAATACTTCTGGTGGCAATTTAATATCTGCCCATCTTCGGGATATCTCAATGATCTTTTGTATAGATATTCTCCCTTTAGGATCCTGAGCAGCATTTAATTCTATTCTCCAATCATCGAGATGTAATATTGATATCTCTTTAGCTAGAACATCGGCAATGGCGGTTATACACGATGCTTGATCTTTTATATCTTCTTTTTTCAATTGTATTTTAGGTAGCATAATAAAACCTCAATATGGTAGTTGATGATTCTTGGAACTTTCAATAATATCTTCTCTTGTAAGATCTAAATATATGGCAGTATTGTTTAATGATGAATGTCCTAAGATCTTCTGAAGGTTCCTGATATCCATTCCTTGTTTGATTGAGAAAACTGCATAACTATGCCGGAGCATGTGAGGGTTCACTTTGATATGGATCTCTGCTCGTTTGGCATATCTATTTACTAATGCATTAATCGATTGTCTTTCAAGATCGAATAATAGATCATTAGGTTCCATATCTCTTGTATATTGTTGGGCTAACCGATATAATTCAGGATGTGTAAGAGGAACCATTCTTTGTTTTTTTCCTTTACCAGTAACTAAAAGTTTCTCTTCATCAAATCTGAAATGTTTACGCTTTAGTCCTACAACCTCACTAACTCTTAGGCCTATATTAGCCATTAGTCTCAATATCAACCTATCTCTAATATTTGATGAATATGGAGCATCCAATAATTTTTTTAGATCAACAAGAGATAAATACTTTGGTAGAAGCGATCCCATAAATTATGGTAAACATAATTTACTTTATAAATCTTACAGTCCAAAGGTAATATATTACAACAAAATATTCAAGTTGTTTTGTTAAACAAATATTTTACAATGTATATTCGTAATGTAGATTCAAGGAGTTTATCTCATATAATGTAAAATCATCTTATTACAAAATATATATTTTGTAAAATTTCATTTTCAAATATTTATTTCTTGTAAAAGGATGGGAGGGAAAGTGGTATATTTTATCCATCACCGATGCTTTGGAGGAGTTCCGGCTGTCGAACAATATTCCCTCCCGAATGTATGAATCCAATTTATAAATAGATTTATTAGGATATTAAATTTACTAAAGAGAGGGAGGAAATATGTTGGAGATTTTACAAGACAGAACTGCCTTTAATAAAAATTGAAGTGTTTGGGGAAATACCCTGCGAGAGAATTACTTTGGGGGTATTCGGATCACATATCTCCTCCCATTTGGCGGTAAGTAATACAACAAACCATTTAGATAAGGAATTCTAATGATATATAATTAACGTAGGGTGATGGATTCGAACCATCAAACCGAGAGCTTTATAGGCACTCGGCATATTCAGCCATCGAATACGCCATACCGTTAGGCGAACCCTACAAAAGAATTAAAAGGGTGGGAGGGTAAGAATATTTGTGTGGGCAACAACAAATATAAGAACCCCTCCCGAAGATGAAATAATGAACAATACCTGAATAAATTATTGAATTATATATTTTTCTAAAAAAGTAGGCCCTGAGAAATAATTCTCAGGGCCGAAGGTGTCTATGTGAGAATTATTTTAATTGTCAGGATCTTCTTCAAGTTCTTCATCGGGATCCTCATCTTCATCCTCTTCATCATCTTCTTCCGATTCAGGGATGAAATTCCTCAGAGCTTGTTTAATAAGTGGTTTTAAGATATCTTCGTTGTCCTCGATCTCCTTTCTGATCATATCGTCAAAATAACTTTCATCGATATTATCGATAACTATCTCCTTGAATCCATCAGTTTTGATATGATCTTTGAGGATCTCAAGAACTCTAGCTTTGATAATATCTTCATTATCATCAAGGGTTGTTTCAATTATATCCCTAATCTCTCCAATATTGTCCTCAACGATGATATCCTTTGCTTCACTTATTATCGCTTCTTTAACCAATTCCTTAATCATTGAATTATCCTCCCATATTATGGGTATTTGCCTAATGTTGAATCATATCATATACTTTACGATTATGATTAATAAAGAGAGGGGAGGAGATAAAAGAAGTACAAAGACGAAGCATTAGACGAAGCAATCTTCATACTGTGGGTTTAGAACAATATTCACTGGTTAGTTGTGTCTATAGGGGTAGCTCCTCCCCAGGTTTGTGATCAATTCTGGAATTAGGTTATAGACATGAACAATATAAGTAATTTTTGAAAATATCAAAAAGGCTGGAAAGAACAGGACAGGGTGATGTTGTTTTTGTTGAGAGAGGGAGTGAGGATGATAACGGATCAGTTAAAATCAATACCTGTTCTTTCCAGTTGAAGTATAACCTGTTGTATATTAATCTTTTCGATTTATGTATTATCAGAAGTATCATTTTGTTCCTGTTCTGGATGCTTTGCCAATATAGTTACTGCACATCCTATGTCTGTTTTGATCTTGTATTTCCTTTCAAGTTCCATTTTGGTTTTATTCACGACTTGCATGAAATCCTTTACAAATGCCATCCCTTTGAATGGATCGACACCTAGATCTAGACATTTCTTGATATGATTCTCGAAGCCTGGATTCTCTTTATACATCTGTTCTATCTCTTCCGTTGTCAAGGTCATAATATCACTTCTTTCTCTTTTTTTTATTTTTCTTTGGTGGACCAGTTAAGGACCTTGTTTTACCTGCTGATCCAATGTCCTTATGGTTTTTTTGAGGATTGGATGTGATTTTCTTAGCTGCCTTGTCTTGATGCCTCAAGCCTCTTTTCTTTTTCTTCTTCGACATATTATCTCCTCGATCTTCGTTCTTTCCGGTAATCACTTTCACCTTTATTATACATTTTTAAGCAGTTATCACAAATGTATGGATATTCAGTGTCTTCATAACAAAAATAGCAGGAATGTTCATCATAATATGATTGTTCAACATAATTAATACCTTTCCTCCCAGCTTGATATGCGGAATGGCAATTTTTGCATAGTGAAAAAACCGGATTTTTTAGTTTATTTCCGCAATTGGTACAAGATCGTGATCTTTCGTTCCTATTATCTTTCGTATAAGAACGTGGATTTCTTCTAACCCTGAATCCCTTTTTATTTCTGTCTCTTCTCATTTGCTTGATTTTGCTTTTTTTCATCATACCACACACATAATTGACATTTTATTCTAGACACAACAATCTTTTTCCGATCATCATCTCGATCTATACCATGTCCTTTGGGACAATGTAGATATTCCGAGATCTTTTTAAGTTCCTGGCAGTATTTGATAATATCAGGATCACATTTCATACATGTCGGCCACAATTCAAGAACTTTCATCCGTCTGATTTCTTGCCACATTATTACACCAATCGTTTTTTGTGAAATTCTAGAATACATTCACCTATGAACATTGCAACTTGAGGGACAACAGCATTTCCTAAACATCTAAGTCTGTCCACCCTGGCGGGAATCCCATCAGCCACTCTACCCACTCTGGATTCAAGGCTCCTCCTGTTCCATTCATCATCGATTTTCTTTCTTCCTCGGTAATCGAGCCATTCTTTTCCAATGACTTCAGAATGTTCATCGAACCTGTTCCCCCGCACATTCCTACTCCCTTCTCTGAACCCCTCGGAGTTGGATAATGCGGGATCTCTTGCCCATATCCCAGTTCCTCTGCTGTTTTGTATTTTGATTTCTCCAAGCCTCTTTTTCGCTGTGTCCCCGAATATCTGGACATCTCTAATGACATTATATACATCAGATTGGCTGTTGGAGTTGGGAATCTCTGGACATATTTTGGTAGATTTATTGACCGTTTGCTTGATTCCTTTATCTGTTTGCTGTCCAGGTTTTTTATGTACACATCTGATGCTGTTGGAGTTGGAATAGTGTTCCTGGGTCTTCCAGGCAATGATGAATATTCTGTTACGTCTGTGAGCAGCACCAACACTGGCAGCGGGTACACAATTCCATTCAGCATTATACCCGCACTCGGCCAAATCTGACAAAACGGTATCCAATCCCCTTCTAATGAGCATTGGAACATTTTCCACGAGAACGTATTTCGGTCCCAATGAGCCAATACATCGTAACATTTCTTTCCATAATCCACTTTTTTTTCCATGTATACCTTCCCCCTTACCTGCTATTGAGATATCTTGACAAGGAAATCCTCCAATCACTATATCCGGAAGTTTAACTTTTGAATAATCAATATTACGGCAATCTCCATGATTTGGAACATTAGGAAAATTCTTATGCAGAACCTTGATGCCATATTTATCAATCTCGGATTGCCATATTATCTTGAATCCTCCTGTCATTTCTAATCCAAGATCAAGACCTCCGACCCCTGAAAACAAGGATCCTCCAGTTAACGGTTCAAATTTGTATTTCATATTGATCATTTCATTTTTGACTTGATTTTTTCATTTTTGACTTGGCTTTTTCATTTTTGACTTGATTTTTTCAAAACATCTCTTCAGTATGGTATTGATAGCATACCATTGTTCGGAGCTATTTGCCAAATGTTCCAAACCCTCATAGTGTTTTAGCCACCAATCGATTGCTTCATAGAGAGTTATAGTTTCTAATTTATTGTTATATATCTCATCCGGAGTTAATTCAGATTGATGGTTTTTTTCGATAATATCTAAAACCCATTTTAATTCAGTTATCCTCCAACTTAATGTAGCTTGTTCTGTAGGTAATGGTCTGGCTTGTTCTAGTCTATGAATTTTTCTTTCAATATCCTCTTTCAAATTTGTAGCGTCTGATATTATTAATTTTTCAAACATTGTTCACACCATCCATAATGGTTTTCTGTACCAGTGAGGGGTACATATTTGTACCTGTAGTAGAACATATTTGTACCAGTGAGGGGTACATATTTGTACCTGAAAAATACATTAGTATATTCAAATCATCCACTATCCTTTTTATATCGTTCTACCAGATCAATAAGATCTGACACCTTCAGGTTATTATGTTCCCATAGGCTTTCAAAAGGGACATAGGCTTCTTCTATGTTCCAACTTTTCTTCCCTCTAAGATATGTCAATAGGGAATGAAGATCTTCAATTGATATCGAGATCCCATCCCAACACCAATTACCATACCAATTGATATGTTTGTAAACCTTTATTGGAATATCAGCGATTTTGATATGGGTTATTTTTCTTGTTTTTTCATCATAAATATACTCACAAGGTTCTGGATCGGCAAATGTGAAAATTGAAAAGATGCCAGTCCAATCTATTGCTCTGAATTGCCCTTCAAAGGATCCATTAGTAGTTCGGTTACAAGCTATTGATATATTTGCTATTTTGACCATTATCCTTCCTTCTTAAATAAAATCTTTCAGGGCTATCTTATTTTTTTGTTGATCATCCTTTGGATTCCAGGATACTTCTCCCCTTGCCATATCTATTAAATACCATGTCCCATCTTTGCCTTTACAAAAATCTATTGACCAGTATTCATCAAACTGTTCTGCAACCATTTCACAATATCCACTCAGCAATTGAACCTCTTCAGGTGTTTCCTTATTCATTTTGTACAGATCTTGTTTCCAGGTAGTATCTGCATATTCATTTGTTTCTGGATAAAACCTAATGGCCTCCTCCGGCCAATATGGAGTTCTATCTACGATCTTTTTATTCTTGATAAAATATCTTCTTTCAGGTGGTATCGGCAATCCATTGAAGGCTTTGAATTTATATGCCATTTCGATATATTCCCTGAATATCATTCCTCCAAATGGCATACCTAAAGGCATTTGCATCTCATGCCATTCTACCAGGGCCTTGATGTGTTCCATTAAAACAGTTTCATTATTAACAAAACAGGTCCCATTCCATCCATGTTTACCTGAAGATTGATCTGTTCTCATGAACAAAGGATATTCAATATCCTTTGCATTGCTAAACAATTTATCTTCCAATGGTTTTGATACAGGTGTATCTTCATAATACAAATGATATATCTCTCGTCTTTCGTATTCGGTAAATGGCACTACATTAGTTTTTGGTTGTGGTATATCCAGATCCTTTATTTTTGGATACCAACAAAACATACTTGATTTAAAACTAAGCTCGTAATGTTTTTTTAATTCATCACTCATTTTCATTTACATCAATCCTTTGATATATATGGGTTTGGCCATCAGTATAAGTTAAAATGACCTTGTTGTGCCCAATTTATCGCCTCCGGAACTCTATTTTGTAGTAATTTTCAAATTCTTTTATTCTGAATTGACATTTACAACCAACAAGCCATTGTCCTGTGGGTATTACCTGTTCAATATCATTATATTCATCTTTTTTGACCTTAACGGATCCTGAAATCATATTATTACGAAACATTCCAAGACCTGCACCTATTAACCATTCTGTTCTCTTCATTTTGTATTCCCCCAAATTTTTTGAATATCTTCAGGTTTACAATCTATCAAAGATCTGAATTTTTCAAGGGATCGATCTTTTGTTAGTGTATTTCCTTGACCTAAATATATGAATCCTACTACATAGGGTTCATCATTCGGATTCCAGGTCCCATTAATATTAATCCATATTTCCTTGAATTCAGAAAGAGTATGTCCTCCTTCAAGTTTGGCATCCTTAGGCGTCATAAGTCTCAAAGGTTCCTTGTAGAGTTTGTATACTCCTATTATTGGACTATCTACCCATTTAGTATAATAATTGATTTGTGCTGGATATGTATTCCCAACTTTAACCATTGGTTTTTTCCACATCCTCCTTGTATAAGTCTTTTCACCATTGATTATCTTAGGAATATGAAATTTTTTGAATAGCATTTAACCCCTCAATTTCAAGTGGAGACATTTAATTACGGCCTTAAAAAAAGCAATCTTAATGGTCATCCCTCCAGGAGATAACCATTGTTCTGCCTCTTTTTTAGATTGACATCGTTTTAGGCACAACAGATCATTATCAGGTCCTGTCCAAATACCTATATGCCATCTAGAACCCCATTTAAGCATGTGCCAAAAACTTCCAGGATTGGCATACCAAATATCTTGCCAATCCATTTTAGTCATTATATATTCAATTAAAATTTAGATCCTCCTAATTTTTTATATTGAATTCTTCACTGTCCCTTTTTATTTTTAAAATAAAATGCATAACTGAAATGAATATTATTATGGGTGATATATATATCAGAAATTTTGATATTATGGAATTTAAATTAATCAAGGCAATTAAAACTGTAAGCATCTCAAACAATAATCCTATGATTATGAATATGGTTTTAGATTCATAATAATACTGGATCTTGAGCCATGATCTAAATAAAACGGGTATATTTTGAAAATTATAGATATTTTTTGACTTATATAATATTACAGCTAGAAAATCCTTTCGATCACGGATCCAAATAACCCTTCTATCAAAACTAACCCTGAAGTTGAGTTTATCAGCGTTCTTGAGTAATTCCCAATCATTAAATGAATCAGTGTCTAATATCATTTATATGCTCCGATAAAGAAAATATAATAGGGACCTTTCGATCCCTATTGTTTTAACCTCCGCTTACAGGCTTGACCTGTTTCACGGTCTTGGCATCCTTGGTGTTCTTTTTGATCTTTTCCTTTCGGATGGTCTTTTCCTTTTTCTTATCGCCTTTGGATTCTTTCTTTGCCTCCTCAGCGATATCGTTGGAAGATACGTTCTTACCATCCTCTTTCTCGATAACAACGTAATCTCCCTTATCCATAGCCTTTTCGATCTTCTCTGCTGCCTTATCCTGGGACACATCTTCTTCTTTGTGCCCATTAACAAATTCTATGTATTTGATTTTAGACATTGTTTTCAACTCCTTCCAGTAGTTTTTCCATTTTACATTTTTTAAGTACCTTGATCTCATCCCTATATTCAGGATGTTTTTCATAATATTGTATTACATCAAACACATTGATATCTTTTAATTTTGTTTCGATGATAACAATGACACCAATTGGCAATTTTAGTGTTTTTAATAGTAATGGATCAGTTATGTTACTCTTTTCGAATTGTCTAGTTAATTTACCTGGATTCACAATACTTCCAAGTATATGCAATATCTCTTTTTGATTGTCCTCCAATTGTAGTCCATATTTTTTTCCATTTTCTTCTACCAGATCTATCATAAAATGTTTAAAAGGCCTCAATTTTATTATAGATATACCTGAACCCCATTTCTTTCTTTTTATTCTTCTTGAATAATAATAACGCCTTGGGATCCCGATGGGGTAAAATGCTAACATTCCCTTCTTCAATCTTCGTATAGAATATCTATTTCTCATTAATTGCTTGAAAATATGTTCCACCCATTCGGGAGGATCCTTGATCTTTATATTTTGATTCTTTCTACGTTCAAACTTCTTTTTTTTAATCAATTCTTGATATGTTGTTATTATCTCTTTTGGCTTGATAGAATGAGCAGGTTTTAACAATTTTGTTCTGATTTTTTTTTCTTCTTCATAAAATGATCTTAATCCTATCTTTTTAATCAATTCAGGATTATTTTTTAGATACAGATACTTCTGTATCAACCTATCAAAATATGGTAAATCATAATTATTTCCATCTGTACATTCTAATATCGATCTATTTTCAGGTTTCTTTTTATTGACCTTGCTTATTTCAAGGTCTGACCATAATCTCCATTCACCGATGGTCATATATCCGTATTGGAAGAATTCAGCAATATGCTTTTTATCAACGTATTCAAAAAATCCACAATAGGCCTTATATTCAACATCTAAGTTCATTTCTTGTATGCGACCTAGATAATTTGCATAGGAAACGAATTCTCCTTTGGTGAGCATCCTTGGTAATTGAATATCAGTGGTCATTGTTGCACATCCATTGATATTGCATCGATCCTGGATCTCTTATCCTGCAAAGTGTTATGTTGTGCCCAATAATCCTTCATATATTCTTTCTGTGCATTTGTCAGCAATTCTATTGGCATAACCTTTAAACAGTTCTTGCAATTAACATCTGGTTGTGTTCTAGTATCATCCCTACAAGAAACCCTCCGTACCTGTTGACCACAATTTGCCTTCAATCGTTTACCTACACGATTAGGAGGAAAATGTGCAAAATGCACCCTAGGATATTCAGAAAACGCCTTCTGTGATGTTTCAGGTTTCTCCTTTATGAAATCCTTCTTGAAATCGTTACAATCGCTTACAGCATCATTATAGTCCTTCTCTGCCCAATCCAGGGCCATCTTACGCAATCCAAGGTTTGAGGTATAGCGATCTGTTCGTTGTTCCTTTGGTAAAGTCAAATAATAATTGTAGGATTTTCGTTTTATGTTTAATTCTTCATGGCAATAACCTATTCTCTTCCGGAAGCCCTCTAATTGTTCATTCTCCGGAATGTTATCAATTCTATACCATTTATCCATTTGATCCTTCCAAGTATGTCTAGATGACACCCAAGTTACTTCAGGATCATCCTTATCAAGAGAATTAAATAAAACATACTGTCCACTTTCCATAAGTTCCCAAGATGTAATACATACAATCTTATGTGTGAACTTGTTCCTCCATACTGTTCCAATGATACTATTGATAGTGGCTTTTGTTATCTTGGAATTAATATCAAATGTTGTGCCCAATTGTTCTTTATCTTTATCATCCATTTTTTTGAGGTTTGTTTTACCCTCTACTCCTAGTTGTTGTATTAGATCCTTTAGGTTCTCCTTGTCCATATTAACCTGTTCTTCACTTGGCTTATCTTTACCATAGTGTTTTACAACCTTTTGTTTGACCTTCTTAGTATCTGGATCTCTAACACCGTGTACTAGCTGGTAGTATTTACCTTTTTTACGAAGAAATGCCATATTGAATTCCCCTCAATCCCCATATCGTGATCGTATAACTATGATACACATAATCTTCCCTTTTTTTGCGGTTTGTTGTGCCTACCTTACAAAACCTTGAATCCTTTGCTAGAATATTTCCAAGAACATGAGATGTAGTACCGTGTTTTGTTCTTCCATTTATGTAGTCCAATATCTCCTGTGTCGATCTTGGTTTCTCTGATAGATATTCTACTAAGAGCTTTCTTAACCTAACCGTTTTCATTGAACATCCCCTTTGATTAGGTTAATCGATAATCGATATTTAAAAGTTACCTACGGTTACTTTAGAAATATAAAAGGGTAGCGGGTAAATGGTTTGGCGATTTACCCGCCGAAAAAGGTTTCGGGGAACAACGCCGAAGTGCCTGATATTCAAATTGTAGTTTTATATATAAAGAGTTTATGGTCAAACCCATACATTTCTGGATCAAAATCCTTACATGTTGTGCCTAATGTTCCTTCATTGGCCTTTCTTTTAAGTGCATTAACAGCCAAATGAGGATGTTTTTTACCCGTTGCCAAATGCTGAATTCCGAATTTATCACGATATGGTATTGCATACACTGGGAATCTAGTACGTCCTGTGATCAGGTTATCTACACGATATACATAAGCATCATAACCATAATCTCCAAGATAACCTTGACATTCATTAGAGAATGGAGCATATCTGCAATGAGCTCTACGTTCTGCTTCTTCCCATTCGATCTCTCTTCTAACTGATATGGGAAGTCCTGTTGTGGGTTTACCCCAAGGATCCAATACAGTAGGTGATTGACCTAAACTTTGTGATGGATAGAACATTGAGAGTAATGACTTGATCTTATTTTTGATCTTAGAAGATAGGTTTGTATCAACATCATCCAAATATCTTGGACCTATAGCCACCAAATCCTTACCTGCCCATCTATATGGTGTTTGATGTAGAGGATGAACAAATATACCCTCACCCTCCTTTGCCGAGACAAGGATCTTCTGCTTTTGTGCCTGTTCACGTTTCTCGGCCATCAGCTGATTTAGAAGGTCTTGCTGTTTTTCCTGGATAGTTTTCATAGTTCCATCCTTCATATAAGGGCATTTTTAAGCGATTTAAGAGACTTTTGTTGTCAAGGTAAAGATGTTCGATAACAGCATCAATCGTTAGAATCGATGCAAATATGCCTTATTGACGTTGAAATCTTTAATATTGATCAACCTATGAAATTTGAATCCTCATATATGACCGCATGAGGGTTATATGTGGAATCATCTATCAATAGACCTAGGTTTCTACGCTTCTTTTCATACATCTTTTTCTTACTTTCTTTTCTTTTTTTTTGTTTAATGTAGTTGTTCAGGGCCTTCTCCCATTTCATCTTCCAACCTTTATGCATTTGTGCCCTGCGATTGTATGCTCTTGATAACTTGGGATTGGTTGAAGAATATCTGGTGGACATTTCACCATAATGCCTGTAAAGTTTGTTATGATGTTCAATTTCGTTTTTGGCATGTTTAACCTTGGGATCGTCATCATACAAGCCGGATAATCCGATCATTCCGAATATTTTATCAAGAAAACTTATTTTCACTTTGGAACTTGGTAGTTGAACTTTGGCTGACCCTACATATTTAAGATCCTTATAATTGCCTCCAACATCTGTCTTCTTTGTCAGCATCCCTGTATAACCATATCTTTCAATGACCTTATAGAGATCATCATTCAAGCCCTTTGAGTTCAATCCCCTGGATGTTCTCCTCTTGTTGTTGCCATCTATGAAAGGTATCAGTAAATATTTTTTACCATTACTGTGAATTCCACTGTATATATATGCCCGTATCTTGACATCATCGTTCCTGTATCCTAGATCCCCTATGAAGTGTGGATCCTCATAGATAACCGCATGTGGATTGTATGTCCTTTCTCTAACGAGCAAACCTAACATCCCATCCTGAGCCTTTATTCTTCCGGATGGTAATCCGTGAAAGCCATTCACGTTACGGTCAAGCCGGTCCCTAGAAAACATTTTGTCATTACGGCCATTATCATACCCTACATAATCTTCAACTTTCATCAACATCACCATCCAAATGAGAATCCTGATTTCTTTTCACCTGCCATCTCTTTGAGCTTAGCTTCAAGTTCGGTCAATCGATTGCCATAATCTGTCTTGATCTTATCCAGGGATGCAGCCTGTTCTTTGATCTTTGTTTCCTGTACATCCAGTTTGCCTGTCAGTTCCTTGGTTTTTTCGGTTGCCTTGGACAGATCTTCTAAGGCTTTGTTTATCTTAACCTTGATATCTTGATATTTTGTCTCAATATCCTTCTGAAGAGTATCCATATCACGTTTGAATTTGATCGTTGTGGATTTTACATAGGTTTGCAACTGTGTTTTTGTCTTGTTCACGGTATCATTAAATTGTCGGGTAAGATCTGATTTGATCGTATTCAATTGTGTTTGGAATTTGTTTATCTTTACCTTTGCTCTGAGTTCTAGCTTATCTCCCACTCTTGTCATATTGATCTTCAAGTTATCCTGAAGGCCTGTGATGTTCTTCACAAGCCAATCCTGAATCTCGTTGAAATCTGATACTGTTCCATTTGTTATATCGGTCATTCTTTGCTGAAACCATTTAGACATCGTTTCGACATCCTTCTTTTGTGCATTGATGAGATTACTTATCCAAGATTTGATATTATCTGCCACATCCTGTAGATATGATTTGATATATCCTGTGGCTTTATTGAAAAAATTCTTAACTCCATCCGAATAAACGTTTGCTGAATCCTTGATGTATTTTGTAGCATATTTCATCATGGATTCTATTTTGGCTTTCTGATCATTGAAGAGTTTTGCTGCCTTATCAGGTAAATCCTTAAAATTCTCCATAAATTCTACTTGGAACTTTTTAGCAACATCCCAAGCTACAAACATTTTTTTCATTAAATAAACCATATTGTTGACAATTGTTTGATTGAATTCACCAGTTTTTTTAGCTATTCTGATCACTCTTTTTAGGTTAGTCCATATAGCATATTTTTCTTGTGGCAGATTCTTATTTATATATTTTGCATATCCAGCTGCTGCAACTGGTAATACTGTGATTATTTTTCTCAATTCTTTATCGGTTAATGCCTTGGTCCAACTATCTATGTTCTTTTTGATTTTTGAGGTATCTATAACCATTTTCTTTACTGATTTAATTGGAGCCTTCTTAATATCAGGATATTCCAGTTTCAAGGCCTTGATTTTATTCATATATTTGCTGAATGATGGTAGGTTTAATGGTTTTTTTAGGGCAGCCATACTGTTTTTTGAAAAATTAGGCATCCTACTGAGCTTAGCCTTGGCATTATTCATACCATTCATTTTTGGGAATGTAGTAGGCTGGAATTTTATCCATTTTATTGGTTCCTTGGCTAATCTTTCATCTCTTTGGGCTGCTGTCTCACCTAATCCGGATAATCCAACAATATCCAAAAATCCTATCAAACCCTCTTCTTCTATAGTAGTAGCCTGTCCAAGAAATCCTTCTTCTTCCAAGGATGTAGCAGGACCGAATAATCCTTCTTGTTCTAGAGATGTTGCAGGACCGAGATCCCCCATTCCTCCTCCACCAAACGGTTGATTGTATTTTTCCGCATAAGGAGGGTTATCAAATGGTTGAAAAACATCATTATTATGAGGCACAACAGGTGTATATTCAGATGGATCGATATCAACGAATTGTTTCCATTGCTCATAATCATTGGTCATAGCTTGGGCAGATCCCAAAGATTGAAATCTTTCGCTCCCTTCGGAAACGTTCAAGAATTTTTTTCTCAGATAGAGAAGATCTGGTTCCCTTTCAATTTCAATTAAACTCTCGTTAGACATAATATCGCCATCGCCTAGATTTAAATTTGCGGTTATAGTTCAATGATCTTATTCTTTAGGTGGAATATAATTAGTGCAATTATAGGATGATGATCCCATTGAATCCATTGTCGCTTTGCAATTTTTATTTTGACAATCTTTGCAAAGGTTTTTAGGTGTCTTGGGTGTATTGGAAGGTGGAGTAGGAATATCTTCTTCCTTTTCTTCATCTTCTTCAATATCCTCTTCTTCCTCTTCTTCATCATCAATGAATTCGGGTTCCTGTAGTCCATTATCTTTTTCTTTGTGATCATCAAGAAGTTTCTGAAGTGCATCCTTCTTGGTGTTCTTTTTCACTGTGGAAGTATCCTTTACAAGACCCAATATTACACATTCATCCCATAGTTCATCTTTAGTGGGCATCTATTCATTCTCCTTATCCTCATCCTTATAATCTGGATCGCGATTAAGTGATTCGGGAAGTTTTTCATCGTTTTCCCGATTACAATTCATTATGAACTGGTTCATAAGTCCTTGGTTATGTTTGCAATGGAAACACCTATTTATATCGATGAGTAGTTCTCTATTGCATAATACCTTATTGACAATGACAGATTGAGGTTCATCATCAACTATTGTATTTACACCTACTTGAACTATCTTTTTATATTTCAGGTTTCCCAACTCTTCCATAATTGGTTATATTATTATTATAATTTATATTTTATGCTCCGAAGCCAGGAAATAACACCTTAATACCCATAGCAGTTATAATACCAAAAGCTCCAATCTTTAAGGCCCAATTAAGGACATGAATCAATAAATCCCATTTTTTGTTTTCTGTTTTGCTACTTTCAGTCAAGAGATCCTTTATCAATTGCTGTAAAAAAAGTCTATTATCTTCATCTACTTGTCTTGCAATCTTGACCTCATTTTTAAGATCCAAGTTAGAATAAGTATTCTTGTTTACAGCCTTGAGGAGTTTTTCCATTATCTTTGTTACTTCCTTATTTGAAATTGTAAGTTCGGTTAAACATTCATGTATTTCCTCAAGATTTTTGGTCATGAAGATCACGTAAGAGTTTTCCATTTTTTTTATGGCTAGTGATGGTTTTGGATATTTCACAATTCAATTGAACTTTGGATGCGGTCATTTTTTTTAATCCTTTAGTAATCTTCTTTCGCTTTTTTACATCTGGATCCATAATAATTTCCACCTATTAAGGAAATTACAGATCTGGATATAATTTACGAAAATTCTTTTCTGTTTCAATTATTCGTTTATATCCAGGAGATGATTTCACACCATCCATAGATCTATCTTTGTAAAATTTTTCCAAGTTCTTTTTATATTTTGCAGCATTCTTTAAGAATTTTTTTGCAAATTCTTTTTTAGCATCTTCCAAATCTTTTTTTTGTTGATCTGTCATTTGTTGATTCTTCTTTTTCATAGAAGAAGCCAATTTTTTCTTAAATGCTTTAATTTGATTTTTGGTATATTTTTTATTTGCCATTATATCAACCTCATGGTCCTGGTGGCCTTTCAAATACAAATTCATTTGATATCATTACATGAGATAATGCCAATTCTATTCCATTAAATATGGTCTTGGAAATAAAGAAATTGTTAAGAGGATAAAAATGAGGCTTTGTTACATTATTCTGCCATCCTCTTTTATTATACATAAACGAATAATTTACTTTCGGTTTATAATGTGGTGATGTTAAACCATTTGGTAAACCTATATTGGATTTTAGTGTTATTTGTGTCCAGGCATTACTATCTGCATCATATAGATAATCAAATGCTTTTGTTGCCAATATATAATCTATGCTGTTATCCAGTCCATCAAAACTTGGATTCATAGTACGATATAAATACAATATCGGAGTATTAGTTCCTGCTTGATATTGATAATCACTACATCCTAATTGATATCGTACATCATCACTATTTTTTGAACCATCAAATAGTGAAACAAGGTTTTCATTGAATATAATAGGAAGTCCAGCAACCATGCCAGCCATATCGAACAAATAGCAATAGAAATTATCTCCTATTATGGCTATTATGATGTTTGTTTGAACTTGATCTAAATTGTCCACAATAACCATAGATGGAGCTTCGGTTAAAAAGTTCAAACCGATACCGAATGAGTTAACAGGTATCAATGCTGGAGTATCCCATAAGTTAGGAGCTAAGAATACTCCTGTTGCGGGTGTAGCAGAATACCATAAACTTCCAACTCCAACAAAGGCACTATGCATATTGTTGTTATCACATTCTACGGTTGGTAAATCGAATACGGCTCCAGGAGCACCTGCTGGATGAACAATTCCTTCTTGATACAATGTCAGTAATATAGCATAACGCTGACCGGCCACTTGATTAGGATCGTAAAAGTTGGAATAAATACCCGATGTTACCAATGGATCTAATGGATTATTAAGCTGGGACCACACTACTACAATACCTGCACCATTTACCAAACTTGGATCTGCACAACAACTCGGATGCCTACAAGCATTTGATTCATCGCTATCCACTGTTGGATTGACAATCTCAAATTTAAGGAGATTAGGAGTTGTACCATTATCACCGTAAGGAGCTGGTAAATTTAATCCTGGATCTCCTGGATTATTGTTCATTGCTCCTGAGAAATCTATGCCAGGAAGATTTACAGACGGAAAATATCCATCATATATATTCTTACCTCCTAGAACATTATAAGCACAAACAACGATGTGAATCATCTCTCCTTCTTGAGTTCCTACCTCGGATGTTATGCAGAAATCGGCATCACTGGATATTGTCAATGGTCCTTCTGTATCATAGTCTAATAGATTTATGGGGTATGTTCTACTATGCCTGGCATAATCTGTGTCAACCATATCTGAATAATATGGATTTTTTACTGTGAGGTATAGAACCTGGTCCACACTATCTAACCACAATGTTAATTCACGCCCATCTTGTAATACCGTTACACAACGCTGACCTTGATTTCCATTGCCCAAACTTGTTGGTAATGCATGTACCTCTACGTGATCAGTTGGTTTCTCCATAGGTTCTGAACCACTTGAACCACTTGCATCGAAACTAAATTGATTATTTCCAAGATCATTCACGGTAACAGTTGCTGTTGAAAGAAATTCTAATATCCTATCAAAATGTTCAACGCCCCCGTCTGCTGACATTCCTTGGACACCGCCAATTATGACGTTGTTGGCATTAACGGTTGTCCCACCATTAACACGATAGGAATAGTAGGTTTGAGCATCCATATACAAATCTGCCGTAGTATTCCCATCAAACTGACCCGTCCAGTCGGAATCAAAAATACCTTCCGGTTTGAAGGATGTGGTAATGCTTGAAACCGTCATACCATTGGATATCTCACAATCCGTAATTCGAGTGTATCCACTGATGATAATAGTCGAATCGAACTCGGTATGCTCCGCGACCTGCAAAATATTAGTGGGCATATTATAAGCACCATCAAAGAAACAGCGATAATGATACAGATTCCCAAGACACCCAGGAGCTGCGGTTCCATCCATATCACCCTCAACCTTCACATCATAAAGATGTACTTCATGCGTAGTTTCATTACCAGGACCACCACTCAAATTTGTGAGGAAATTACCGCTAATAACCCACCCGACGGCATATCCCGTATGCGTCGATGATGTTTCACCAGCACCAGAAAGCAGTGTGCAAAACGTTGTTGTAGGACGACACACACCAAATTCTTTGGATTGATCCAAATTCATAGTGACCGACCTCGGAACCGTGCTGGCAAAATTGGAACCCGCTCCATCACCGAGCGTCACGGGTCCAAGTGCTACCAAAGCGATTATCCGAGCTTCTGGGATAGAAATATCCTCGTCATACTCACCGGGAGCAACGAGAACCGTGAATCGCTTTTTAGAATCAGCAACATCTATAGGTGTTCCTATGGCATTAAGAGCAGATTGAATAGTAGGAAATGGTAATGTAATATCCGTTCCAGTGGGAGCTTGAACACTGGCATTTGTAGGATCTACAAGTAGTATCTGATCACCATTATATAATGGATCATCGCCTCCACCTCCTCCACCACCCAATAGAACCCAAGTTAATGTAGAATCATATACATATCGGCCTTCAGGTAATATGCCTGTTCCATCATTATAATATCTATCTCCTGTTTGTTCACCTTCGCCAGTAGGGTGAGTGTTTCGTACTCCAAATTCATTCCTTAGTTGTTGATCTGGTATATCGGTAGGCATTGCTATCACCTGTATTTACATTATATATTTGCGGATTAATATTATTTTCTAAATTTGATGGGTTAATTTTTATTTTTTGATGATTCTGGTTTTTTATCATTAGTGGATTGTTCCGGAGAAGACATATTTTGTTCTATTACTTTTTTCTGCATTACATCTATTCTAACTAGATAATATTTATCTCCTTTTCGATCTAACACCATATTTCTTGGTAATCCTTCTCTGATAATAATTTCCGAAATTTCTTCTTGTATTAGTTCGTTGAGATCGTTTATGGATCTCTGTTTGGTTTGTATTGCAGATATAAATCTATTTATAATCCTGAAATCACACTCTGTAATTTGATATTCAGTAATTGGTTCTTTATTGTCGTTCATCTAAATCCTCAATCTGATTATATATGCTTTTATTTTTATAATTTTATAATATAACAAATGCTGATCCATTCCACATTTTTAATACATTTGTTGATGTGTTATACCATATCTTACCTGCATCCGAAGGTCCGAACCCTGTTAGCATTGTAGTTTCCTCAGTATTATTCATTTGTGGAGGCCTGAACCAATTATTAGCACCACCTACGCAATCTAACCATCCTGACATTTGCGTATTTCCATAAACAGCTAAAGCCATTCCAGTACCAATAGTTCTATACAGTTCAAGAGTGTTAGTTATATCAGGGTTATTATTATTTATCTGAACAGCACCATAGATTGCATTGATGATACGACCACTTCCAGGACCACCTTGATTATATGCTTGTTCTAATGTATTACATAAAACGCCTGAATTCCAATTAACACCATCCCAAACACGTATAGAATTAGTGAGGTAGTTCCAATATCTCATTCCGGTCTTTACCCAACCAACTCCAATAGCAAAGTTCATTGCTGTGATATCATTAGGATGATTTCCTAAAAAATCCTCATTAATACCAACTGGAGTTTTGGACATTTAATCCCTCCATTTTGAAGGGTTCGATGCTCTAATACCAATGATTTCAATATCATTGACACCTGGAATGAACCTTGTTACATTTAATGTTCCGACCCCGCCTATGACACCTATTTGATAATCTGTGTTCTCAGCTTGAAGTTGTCCGTTTATAAATATAAGGTTTTCATGTTGAGATTTATCTGGATCGTTTGCCATAGGTACTGCTGCTGGAAACGCTCCAAATGCAGCAAACGATTCTCTAAATGCCAAACCCTGAACTCCTCTGGATATAATAGCAACCTCCACTAACGCTCCTGGAGGCAAAGGATTTAGAAGAGTAAATGTGTTCGGTGGAGTAATTGTATAATCTACTGTAGGGATCTGTAATTGACTTCCAACAAAGATCAATAGTTCATCTATGTATTGGAATGGTTGCGAAGTCGTATAATTCGGCCATACTCCAGCAGGTGGCCGATCCACACAACGAAGTCCACCCAATCCCTGATTCAATCCTATGCTTATACCATTCAATCTATCACGATTTAGCATTGCTACTAACATAGTGAATTCAGTAGAACCATATTCGTTGTAATCAATGGTATTATATTGCCAAAGACCATTACGATATAAATTAAAATAACCTCTACCAGCTTGATATCCATCTATGTATCTATAATTGGTATTAAGTGGGTTATCTATTGCTTCTATACCATATTGTTCAATTAATGCCCGAAGGCCAAATTGATATGGCTGAATGGCTATACTTTCACCATCGTAATTACTCATATTGTTTCCTCGATATATAGATCGTTGATGTTCTTTTTGCTTACTTTGGATTCGTTAAGGAGTTTATTTTTAATGAGTTCAAGATATAATTCCTTGATCTTTAAAAGAAGTTTGATTTTATCTTCTAAATAGCTCTCAGGTAGTGTTATATTGAAGGGGATTTTATCATTGATCATAGTTTGAACACCGATGTTTGTTGAGCATTTATTGATATTGATGATCTTGATCTTGATCTTTTTTGGAAGATCTATTTTTGGATTCTTTTTAGGTTTAGGAAGTTCCATTGGTTTATTATCTCCTTTGATGGGTTCAATCACCGAAGGTGTATTAGGATCTACTTCGCCTAATTGACACCTTATGGGTTGTTTTGATTTCTCTGTTTCTTTTATATTACCACCCCCATATTGAATATTCTTGCCCTCCAACTCCAAGTGGATCTCTCACCAATATACCAGATAATTCTTTGTAATCGAATGTGATTGCCCAATTAGAATCGATTTTCTCCCAGGTTAACCCTCCATCCTGGCTTATCTCCAATACCTGTGCTGCTGCACAACCAGGTAATCCGGTTCTGTTTTTGATTATAATGCATTGTGAATCAAAACCGAATACTATTGCAACACCTACTAAACCTGCTGGAATAGGATTTGTTGCCTCATCTGTATAATAGACATTTGTGGATGGTTCCATACCTGATGTAACGTTGACTGATGCTGAAACATCTGCCATCTGCATCAAGATTCTAAAGATATTTGCATGAAGAAGTGGATCCATATTCCAAAATTCTATTTTATGGATCGGTAAGTTCTTTGTCGGAGGAGCAAATGTATCATAATTACCATCTGCCAATACACCATGCACCAAAAATTCATTTGTTCCGTCAGTATATGTTACCTGTGCCTGAGTAATTAGATTTAATGTGGTACATTTTATATATGTCCAATCTAAATAGATCGGTTTAACAAATACAAAATAAAAATTATTGTTTACCACGGGAGCTAGTTGAGCTCTAATATGTACGTGATCTCCTGTAAATATTCTTGGAATATCCGCATAAGCTATACCTGTCAAATTGCTTAACAAGGAATATACCTGGTCAATATACTCGTAAGGAACTGTTCGAAACAATTCCTGATGTAATTGTTTTATGGCTTGTGCTTCGGCACTTTGACCTGGATCAATAGTTGGTATAGTCATATCTATCTCCCCCTGTCCTCAACCATAATATCAACTCTCATTTCCTGAGTTGTTGGAGCTAAACCCCTCCATTCTTCACAAACGATGAATAATTCCGTATCGATTCTACCTCCCTGAGTAGGTTGATACATAACGGATGTTTGCTGTGATGATGCAAAAGCATAATTAAAAAAGATATCCATTTTTTTATCGAACCAGGTTGCCCAGTTGCCAAATCCTGGCCCTGTTATTAGTGGCACAAGATTTAGTAATGGATTATGATATAAAATATCTTCTTGAGTAAAATTTGGATCATTAGGATGTTTCTTAGTTAACATAAAATGCATAGATAATATTCCTTTTCCAAGATTGTATGTCGCTCGGATTCGTAATTGGGTTATTCTTCCTGCTTCCATGAAGTTGCTGATCTTGTAGATATTCCAGGTGAAACCTGGTGGGAGTTGTGGAAGTGTAGGATGATTGAAAGGTAAAATGGAATCGGGATTCATACATGATCTTAGAAAATCCCTTTGACATTTCGCAACATATTTGGATCCTTCATTGGTCATATACTGGACCTGAAGGTTATGCTCAAATGCTTTAAGTTCCGATATTTGTTCATTGACTATTGATCCGGCCTCAGTCATTTGTTTGTTCTTATGGAGGCCTACAAGAGCTCTTCTGGCAATATCACGTTTTCTTGCTTTGCCTAGAGGAACATAATTTTCTCTTTCTTGACTATCGCCATTCATTTGATCACCGTATTACCGTGATAGGAAATTTACATACGGAAGAGGGAAAGGGGTTAATTCGAAAGGGCCAAACCTTCAAAAAGGAGGCCCTTTCAATTCAGCCTGTGAGAACACCTGCCTAATACTGCCTGGTCAGCTGTATCGCATGGATGATCATCGTTGAATTCAACCATACGATTGCTGCGGTAGCCGTGAGCTCCACAACAAGCTGATCCCCTGGCTGTGCCCTAACCGGAACCCTGCTGTTGAAGAACAGCCTGGTCAACCAGTTTGTGGGTGCAGCAGCAGCTCCAGCGAGTTCGGCACATGAACCAGTCCAGGGCTGACCCTTTAGCTGGTTCAGGGATGCATCGAACACTCTGATCCTTACAGTACCAATGAGAGCTGCAGGAACAGCATCCTGAAGGGTCCCGTAAAGATAGGGTGCGTTCCTATCCACATCCGATTTAACGGCCCTGAAGTAGTAAACTACTCCGGTAGGAACAATCGTTGAAGCTACAACAGTAGGAGTACCGACCGTGTTAACGGCGGTTGTCCAGGTAGTAACATCCAGGACCACCGAGATCTCCCTGAAGGTTTCCCCAGTCAAGGGGTCAACGATCAGTCCTTCGGATTCCCTGGCAGCAACAAGAGCCTTCTGTGCGTAGGCCTTGTCCCTCTTCTCAGCCTCAAGGGTCTTGACAAGAGCCTGTTGCTTCCTGACAACGTTCTGGCGTTTACCAACCTGTGGTTTGTTTGCCATATTTATCTCTCCACTATTTGAAACGTGAATTACGACCTCCCAGGCTTGGGGAGGATTTGATTATTCGTAGACTTCGCCTAAAGAACCCTGAGATCACTGAACGAATTCGTCTTGGAATCCGCCATCGTAGCCTGATGGGACATACGAATTGCCAATACCGTCAAGTTCCGGCTCATCGTAGTCTATCTCGGCAGCCATCTCATAGAGTTCATCATCCGAAAGTCCCAGCTCGGATTGAAGTTCCTTGATCTTGGACAATAGACCTGAATCCCCAAGGGTTTGATCCTCCATCCAAGATAGATCCTCATCGATCTCCTCACCATACACGATATCTGGTTCATCCATGTATTCATCGGAAAGGAAATCATCAGATACACCCATCGGTTCCTCACCAGTATATCCCTGCTCTGCCCCTGATGTGACAAGATCCGCTATGGGATTGTTCATCGAAAACAGGCCCAGGCCCATTGCCTTCATTGCCTTCTTTGGGAGTTCTTTCAGGGAGTTGACCTTGATCTGTCCAACACCAAAGTTGTGCTTTTTCGGCACAATGGTATCTTTCAGACCGTTCTTCTTCAAGGAAAGGCCGATCCTTACTATCCCAAGCAGAAGGCTGATCACTGTAGCGACAATACCACCTGCTCTGATGGATTTCTGGAAAACCTCTTTGCCCTTGAAATTGAACATTCCAACTATCCTGGCTGGAAGTTCGAAACCGATCACGTTACCGACAAAACCCAGGGCCTCGGAAACAAGGACATTCTTTCCACCGATGAGCCTTCCTATGCCTCCAAAGGCAGACGAAGATACGAAACCAACTGGAAGACCAACGATGGTAAAGACAGGATGCTGTTTGATCTCCTTGAAGGTGGGATAGAGCATCTTCCTTTGTGGGAGGAAGTAGAACTGCTTCTTGATGGAGGCGAATGTAGGAATGAATCCTTTGACCGTAGCCGGATTTCTCCTTCGGGATTTCTTCCTTGGATGTCCAGGGACCCTTACGTTCCTTCCCAGGGAAGGTTTGTAGTATGTATATCCATTCACCCTTCCACCACTTTTGGGGTTGGCTGAAGATTTTTTCATTGGGTTTGATCTGGACTTGCTCCTTGTGGTGGAAGAGTTCTTTCTTCCACATTTCCCGTATCGCCTTCTCCTTGTCGCCCAGGCTTTCTTTGCAGCAGATCTCCTCTTGGCCGAAACACCCTTACGGGGATTAGCCGATGATTTAGATCTGGACTTGCTCCTTGTAGAAGTTTTCCTTGGATTTGCCGTTGACTTGGATCTTGTAGACCCTCTTGCCTTGGCAGCGATCTTTGCTGGAACAGGTTTCCCCCTTGCCTTCCAAGCCTTTGCTAATGCCTTAGCTTGGGCTGTTGACATGGGTTTCTTCCTTTTCGGATTGGAAGACTTCGACCTTGCGGTTGACTTCTTCCTCGGATTTACCATTGCTACATTCATCTATAAATCACCAAAAGGCATTATATTGATGATAGTATATAAACAAGATTTTCCACATTTTCTAAAATTATGGAAAAAAAATGCCATTTTTTTTAAAAAAAATACACTGGCTGTTGTTGTGCCTATTTGGGCACAACTAGTAACGGTTGTATATCTTCTTCCAGGTTGAGGGTCCTTTTATTAATGTTGTTTTGACCCCATTTTTTCTGTACATATTGACAACGTTCTTATCATTGTCAAATGCCTCGAATGGTAGTAATCCTAACTTCTTGAATAAATGTACAGTGTATCGTTTCATGATTATTGTGGGAATTAAGAATGAAGTGAATTTATTTCCTATCTTGCGATATATCACCTTATCACATGGAAATCCAGCCTTTATTATGGCCTTCGTTGGATCGGAGATCCTACCTGTTACATAGATGATCTTTACATCATGGTTGGCTTTGATCTTATTCAAGGCCTCTTTTGCATAAGTAATAGGAATTGATGTTAAGGTTTTGAATATGGTATCATCAACATCAACAACAATGAATTGTTTACTCATAATACCTCACCATCATGTAATCTACTATGTGTTCAACTATCCAGCTCATTCGATTTATATCTAATGATTCATTGAATTCGAATAAATATGAATCAATGCCATATTCTTTGATCTCTGTTACTATATCACATATTATAGGACCTACTGCCAGTGTTTTTATTCCTAATCGGCTTAGATAATAAACAACATCCTTTAGGTAAGGTTCGATGACTGGTTGATTTGTTCCTATTGCTACCTCTGCACCTTCAAATTCTCCTGGAGCATCTTCTGGAAAACTATGAACATCTATTAGGCAATAAGGATCTACAATATTGATTTGATCCCTTACTATTTGCCTAAATTCTGAATCTCTGGCATGTTGTCTATTATAATCAACGGTATCACGATTTACATCAGCATATATCATAATGGGTTTTATATCACCAAAGTAATGATACATTTGTTTGGCTGCATCTTCAGCAACAAAATCACAACTATGGCTTATGTGTGAATCGCTGTTGCATACGCAATGTGGTACTGTGATAAGGAATCGTTTCATAACCGTGAGATATGATTACTGAGTAAATTAATTATAATTTAATATTTATCTTTATTGTATGACCGAAAAGGAAAAGAATGAGAAGAATAGAAGAGATTGGAAGATCTTTCTTCAGCTTCTTGAAGAGGATCGAGAGAATCTAAAAGCAATGGGGGATGTTCCTTAATTCTTCCTTCTCCCGCTATTGCATCTTCCCAATCCTGTTTAGATGGATTTTCCTCCAATGGCTCAATCTTATGTCCTTGTTGTATTAGATTCCTAAGCCATATATTCAAAAACTTGTTTAGTTCTTTCTTGGCCCTTGGAGCATATTTGCCTCCAGGATAATAGACCTTACGATAACCGAACTGATCCTGATAGGTCATTGCCTCAGCCATTCCATAATCAAGGAATACCCGTATTTCCATATCAGGATCCGCTATCATATCTCCAGAATGATGTTTCCAATAATGAGATAATGCAATTATAGGATTCCCGTTTTCATCGTTCCGGAGGTAATCATAATGAAGATCCATAAAGCCTGAATCATCTGGTTTCTTTGATATTCCTCCATTTACTCTTTTTTCGATCATCTCTTTAGGCACAACTTTGATAAGTTTGTTGTATATCCATTGATATACATTACCTTTAGGATTAGGCACAACAGGTTTAATGATACAGGGGGGGTTCTTACGCCTGTTCATTAGTGATGCAAATTTCTTTAACTTAAAGGGTTCTAGATGTAATAGGATCCAATGCCATTTGTTTTCTACATCAGCTAACCATTCTGCATCACATTTTTTAAGTATTTTCCTTTTCTCTTTAAGACTTAGGTGTTTCCAAAGTTTCTCCGCTTCATCGAGATTGTGAGTGATTTTGGTATAGACCTTGGATATTTGTGTTGCAAATGATCTCATTCTCTTTTTGAAATCTTTCAAACTATCAAAATATATTATTTTGTCAGCTTCCATATTTCTATGAAAATCAAAATTTTCTTTGGCATAAATGTATCCAATTATTCCTCCTTCATAGGGATAATAAACACCACTGTTGGAAAATGCAAAATGTTTATATATCGTTTTACCAGTTTTCCAATCTGTTGTTCCAAATCCACCTTGGGACCGCCAATCGATCCTGTCCTTTAATGAAATATAAAATGTATCATGAACATTTGTTCCTCTACTCTTGGATATTGATATCTTTGATGCAATATCATTCATTTTGTTCTGTAATAATGTAGTAAATTTTTTTAATATGGGTTCTAGTTGATCTGGTGTAACTCGTTCCCTGCCTGATAAGTTAATATCCAGATTGGTCCATTCATCTGTTGTGTAAACCCTTGTTTGTATGTTAGGAAATTTTTTATCAAGTATTTTGGCAATGCGAAGGGCTTCCTGTTTATCTTCATCTCCCGCATATTCGTATTCAATATTACCATATCTTCTTGTTGAAAGTATGATATGTTCTTTATCTTCGTTATCAATTTCCATCCAGGTTTTTGTTTTTCGTATTTCTGCCTTGATTTTTTTGGGATCGATTGCTGGATTCTTCATTGGAAAATGCTTATCGATCTGTCTTTGGATCTCTTTACCGATTATACCTCCGGCAATGCCTCCTGCCAATGTGGATACTATCATTGCACCTTCATACGATATCAATGGTATGATGGGGTGTGGATTTTCTTCTTTACCTGTATGTTTGAACCTTCCATAAAGACCTTCTTTTTTGATAATATCCAAGGCCTCATTGTATTGTGGATTTTCTGGTCTTAATGAATCCAATGGCAATCTATGTTTCCTGAGAACATTATGTATCTCTTGTCGTAATGTCGGATTGCGTATGGATATCTTCAAAGGTGAACTAATATATGTCCAATCCTCGTTGGGATCTCCTACATAATACCGATCACCAAATGTTAATGTCTTTGCTTCTTTTGTGGTTGGGTCAACATACATGATAAGCTCTAAAATACCCAGTTTTGCTACTGCCTGTGGAGGATGCCTTATCATTCCGTATTCTTGGATATCATCCCAGTCATCAATACCCAATTCTGTTACTTTTATGAATCCATCCAAATATAAATTTCCCTTTTTATCCTTCAAAAGCATAGGACCATTCTTTTTGAAGTTGTGATAATAATAAACATCGTTACCTTCCCATTTGTCAGATGTATAATCAAGCCGGATAACCTCACCGATCTGCATAAGATCCTTTTCTGGAATTGGGATATCAATATCCAGGATGTCCTTATGATCAAATTCATGCCATTTTTTATAAAGGTTTTCAGCTTTTTTAGTTTTAGTAGAAATGTTATCACCTATCCTCCAAACATAGCGGATTGGTCAAATATTGTTTTTTTATAATAATTCCAAGTTTCTTTTAGATCTTGGGATTTTATTACATCTTGAATTTCATCTTTGCCACAATCCCATATAATCTTACGAAGATGTTCAATATTTGTACTATCCGGTTCAATATCAATTAGAATTAATAATTCTTTAAGTGCTGATTCATCCATATTAGTATATAGCATAATTTCTGTTTTTTTAGTAGGATCATAAACTTCCATTTTTTTAAGTGGAAAATTTGCTTTCCATACTTCATAGAAATAATCCTCACGATCTAATTGTAGGTCTAAATTTTGATTAGCTTCCTGTTGTATAAGATATGCCAAATTTTTTCTATTTTGATCGTTAGGTTTCACATCTATTGAACGTAATGCTTTGTTAAGGATATTATTTGGAATAAAATAAAAATATCCATTACCCATGATATGTTCTTTCATTTTTACAGGGTTTGATGTTCCCATATCCTTTGCTATTGCAGTATTAATACTACCTTTTAATTCCATCATGCTTAAAAGGTCCCTTCCAAAGAAATTGATCAATCCATCAACAGCAGCCTTTTCACTATATACACTACCAAATAATTTCTTTAGTTTCACAACATCCAAAAAGAACATTTGTTTACCGTGATTCTCCCGATCCTTTAATGTTAAGAATATTTCTGGATGCTTGTTATTGAGGCCTTTTATTATGTCCATAGCATATCGTGGATGGTCAACATATCTATGTTCAGATGGAAATGACCAATATCCAAACATATTCAGTATGTCCTTCATCATGTCGTTGATATTATACACTGGATTGAACTTCAAATAATTGTTAAACATCTCAGTGATATCACCTACACCACCCCAACTGTATCGTTCTTGTTTAACATGCTGATGTCTTTTACGTGGATCTCTTTCAGGATCATATTCAAATCCTTGTCCCTTGGTGGATTCAAAAAATCTATATCCTCCAAATCCGGAATCTTTCAAGGCCCTGCCTACAAGGTTTGCAGTAGCTCTTTCCTGATTATCTTCTACCTGCCAGTAAGCTATCAATGGTTTAGCACATACGGGACATTCATAATACATGATCAGGTTGTATGTTGTTGTGCCTAATGTAATAGTATTATTTATCACCTTTACTTCAGGAATATCATCTAATTGGATTTCTTCTTCAGGATTCCTAACAGGTGCTTTCAGGTTCTCACTATGCCATCCTTTTAACCATGCATCAAATACTTTTTCCAAACTACCATAATAGTCTTTTCTGTGATTTCGAATAAAATTCATTAATTTTATATCCTTAACGGGAATTGAAGATAAACCATTATGAAATGCATTTTTGCCCATTTTCTCAAATTCAGCTAGGTTTTCATTAGACATTGAAATCCCCCCTCTTCATATCAATGAACATAGCATTAACCGCATCTGTCCAGGATTGCCATTCTGATTCAGGAGGCCTTTCTCCATAATCAAGGACATAATTCATATTGTATCGTTTCATCTGAACCAGTTGATTAACATAGGTTTCTATTGTGTCCTTTAGGATGAAAATATCTACTGTTCTTTCACCCTTGGATTGTGGCCTTATCATTCTATTATATGCCTGTTCCATATCTGACCAGTTCCAACTCGGCATCATTATGGCACAATAACTCGCTGCGGGTATGTTGATACCTACATCAAAGGTCTTGATCGTTGCCAATATAACATCTATTTTCTTATCCCGAAAGTCCTTGATTATTTTGTTCCGCTTTTTTTGTGATACTGAACCATCAATGACCTCTGCTTTGACATTTTTATCAACGAGCCATTTTTTCAGATACAACTTGTTAAAATCAGGAAAATCGCATATCGTATAACATTGTTCACCTTTTTTTACCCTGCCAACAAGTTCAGATAGAATGTGTTTCTGCCTAGGAGTTATACCTCCCTTATATGGGTTAGGTATATTGATGGTTTTCTCCATCGTACTTAGATCCTCTTCTCCTTCTTCATCAGTTGTTACTGTTTTGCTTTTCAACCAGTTCTTTTGTGGGCATAATGCTACTGCTCTTAGCTTCGAGATCATTATAACACAAATTGCACTTTTTATCTTTAGTTCGGCTTCAAGTTCTGGATCGGTGTCTCCCCGATCTCTTATTGCTGCCAATCTTTTCTTTGCCACCATAACCTCGGCTTTTAGCCTCATAAGTTCATCATACCATTGTTTCGCATAGACCTTTTCCTGTTCCGATGGTTCTATCTCTACAAAGTTGATAAATGGTTTAGGGAATTTGATGTTATTAGATACATCCGGTTCATATTTTGTTCTCCTCAACCATTTACCTGCCATTAATGTTCGTAGGTCATCTGGATTATTTATTTGGGGTATCTCGATCTCCTTGGTTTTGGATTGTATATATCCATGACTATCCATTTGTTCGTATGTGATCTTTTTCTTTTGCATGAAATGTTCAAGAAATGATTCTTTGCTGTAAGGCTGTGCTGTTGTTTCTTCACCCCATCCTATAACCAGTAATGATAAGAGGCCTTTCACCCTATTTTTAATCGGGGTTCCTGTCAAGAACAATAATTGTTTCGGATTTATTCTCCATACAGCCTGTGTTTGTTTGGTCAATGGGTTTGAAAGGTCATGTGCCTCATCCATTATCATGTAATCGAACTTGCCTGAAAGGTTGTCTGCAAATAATCCCATAGTCTTTAATGCCTGGATCTTCTGAGCTTCCTTTGATTCAGCACCCTCGCTTTTTCCTGGGTTTTTGGAAAACGGTACCGTAACATCATCCAGTATTATTTCGTTGATCTCATTTTCTGAAAAATCAAGGGATTCTAAAAACTCTATTGTTTCATTCTCGACATCAACTGGTGAAAGATAATCATAATCATAATTTATATCGTTCTTGGGATTGGATCTCTTCTTTTTGTATTTAGGCCTTGGCCTATCTTTTTTAGCCCTTAATGCTTCTAGCGGAGCAATACACCATTTATGTTTCTCCATATCTTGTAGATCATCATTATATTCGATAAGATACGGTGTAGGTAATCCCAAACCCTCAAACTCTTCTATCCAGGTCTTTACAAGTTTTTGTTTGCATACTATAAGATTGTGATCATATCCTTTCAAGATTGCTGTGGCAATCGAAGATCTTGTTTTACCTAAACCCATTTGACCTGCATGGATTGCTGAGGCCTTGGTTGCCAATCTTATAACATCAATCTTCTGATATTCAAACAGATACTTTATCCAGTTATCTTTTCTGTTTAGGAAGGGTAAAAAGGTAACGTATTTGGGGTCTTGTTCAAGTTTTTTCAATTTTTGTACCCAGTCATCCCATATTTCAGGGTATTCTATTGAAATGGATTGGTCTGCATATAATTTCTTCCAATCAAAATCATCCGTTTCATCCACCCATATTTCAAATGGTGTATCCTGGAACTTAACCCATTCTTTACGTTTCTCTATTGCATCCTTGAACCCATCTCCGAGTTCTATGGCACAATCATATTCATGTAGATTCTTGATAAGTGGGAGTTCATCAAATTTCTTTCGTTCATCAATAAATTGGTCAAGATTGGTTAATTCCTGTTTGAATATATCTACATATTCTTTCCTTGAGGGGGACCATTTGAATGGGTAATGTGATCGGATAGCCTTGACTTTCAGATCCGCATGTAATCCATTGGGTTTAATATTCAATGGAGGCAATATGAACGATTCGATCTCTTCAACGATGGCGTCTAGAATGACCTTATCATCTGATTTTATATCTATACTTGATTTTAAATACTCTTCAGTAGAGAACTTCTTGAATTCAACTACCTCCAATGGATAGGCTGCCTGATTTTGTATTCCAATTGAATACCTTTCAGCATCTTTGTAAATTTGTTTCTCTTTAAATTCATTTACAATATTATCAATGTTTTCTGTATTAAATGAATTCAATCTATCAGTAAATTGCCATTGTGGTATCCTGGATTCATTTCTGTGGTCCCATCCATATTTCCATGATCTTGTTTTCCTGAAGATATACAATGATACGGGCCATTCTGTACCTTCATGAGTTTTAGTTGGAAGATCTATCTTGCAGATAGGATCCACAATATCCTGAAGATATTCTATGAAGTTTTTTTGATCTATGAATTTTGTAATCCAAACATTTGATGGCATAACAAGGGATAGATATCCACCGTTCTTCAAGGACCTTACACCTGATTCTATAACTGCCATTTCTGATACTATTTTATTGGAATATCCTGTATTCTTGAATATTCTCATTTCATCTTCCCAGTATAGTGTGAATGGTGGATTTCCTACAACATAATCAAACACATCCTCATAGATATGATGCATCGTAGTGTCCTGTATTATCTGTCCCTGTGGATACAATGCCTTGGCTATCCTATAAGCATCAGATTCTATTTCTATGCCATGCACCATAGTTTGATTAGGCATTTTGAAGAACAATCTACCTGAACCACATGTAGGATCGAATACCCTCCCAAATTGAGATACATTAAGTAATTTAACAATGAGATCCGATACAGCACTATTAGTATAGAATTGTTGGAGGTTTAATTTTCGTTTTAGCACTATTCCTTCTCCATAGGTCCCTTCCTTTCCCATATTTACACTGACGCCTAGACCATTGTAAATACTGTTGACGAGCTCCCTGTTGAAGTTAGGATGCTTTATCATCTCCAATGCCAATTCGTTGTTTTTGACCAAATCATCCGATACAAGACTTTCAAGTTTATCTAGATCCATCGTAGAATAGCCGGAAACGGCCTTTTTACGCTTTTTCTCTATAACCTTGTCAATGATACCTGTTTTGTCAACTTGTGCCCATACACGATTGAATTTGGCCTCTGATATATCATATTTAGAACTTATACTTTGAAAGAGTAATTGCCTGATCTTATCTTTTGATATTTCTGCCATTGTATCAATCCTCCAGGAGTTCCTTTAATCCTCCTGTGATCATGTCTGCCAATTCCTTATCTGATATTTCTTCCTTGATTGGTTGTGTGGCTTCAAGTTCGAATATTTCTCCTGGAGGGATTGCACCTGTGGCAAACCTGGGTTGAGACATCACCATTTTGTATTTGCTTCGGATCTCATCATAATCCTGTTGTTTTAATGACCGTTTGATATCGTTCTTCCCATTATCGTTGAGATCTCCCCATATCTCATTAACCATCTCTATGATCTCTGTAGGATGTCCTGAAGGTATAAATTCAACCTGTTCCTCTTCCTCTTCATATCTGCCTACTTCAGCATTAGGATTGAAGAATTGTGCTACTTGTTCCATTGTATCCTCATCATGATCAATATCAAGGTAAAGAGTTCCCCAATCTTCATCAAGTATGTATCTCGGATATTCTCCAAGTTTCATATTCTTTGGTTTTTCGTTGTAAAACCTTTCAACAGCCTGAGCTGTTGCCAGGTCCATATCCTCATTAACAATGAATTGTTCTTTGCCCTTTGTTATGATATATCCTTCATCCGTTTCTTCTGGAATATCAACTATTTCATCCTGAACATCAGTAAGTTCCATTTTTGCTTTTTTTTTGTTTTTCCATCGATCATACCAGGCCTGAAATGCCTTATCTACATTTGTGGCCTTGTTTAGTATTGTGATACCTTTGTCAGTACTATATATTCTCGATGTGTCTTTATCATCTTTATGATAATCGATTAGATTTATGTCGTATCTCCATCCTCCACTAGACACGGTTCTAACATCATATACAAGGCCTTCACCTAAATAATCACCATCACTATTGGTGTATTTGATAAGATCACCTACATCTAGTTTACGATGTGCTTTCATTTTCTTGGCTTCTTCCGCTTTGAATTTCTTTATTTCATCCTTGGTGAGATAATCATGTCGATAGTCCTTGTACAGTTCTTCAGGAGTGTAAGGTCCACCAATAAGTTTAGTAGGAGCTGTGGTCCTGATTTTACCCCTTTTTATGTATCGATCCCCTCGTTCATTGATGTATATTGTTTGACCATCAACGTTTGTTCCTATTATTTCATCCTGCGATTTGGAAACAGGTTCCTTTGGCTTGAGATACCTTCCTTCAAGTGTATGTTTTTTTCCCAACTCGTCTATTTCTACTGCTTCAATTCTATCATATTGCTTTTTTATCTTCTGTTGTTCAAACAGTTTATCAAGTTCCTTTTCGATATCATCGAATTGTATTTCTTTAATAAATTTATATCCGGATTTGGGTTCAAAACCTAATATCTGATATTTGGGATATTCCCTTTTAGGCACAACAGCTGAGGGCTTTTTCTTTGGTCTACCTCTTTTTTTGGGCACAACAGATTTTTCCCTCTTTACTTCTTCAGATAATTTCTTCTTCTTTTTTAACAAATTCTCAGCCATTGCCTGATATTCAAGGAGGTTTTCATGTAAATCATAATATTGGTTTTTGCTATATTTAACTCCAAATTTATTCCATATATCAACAGGTATCCTAAATCCATACAACCATTTCTTATCAGTTTTCAATATAAGATATTTGTATTTACCCTTTGTATGAACATTCAGATCTTTATGAATAAAATTTATTTTACCAGGTATTTTTGTCTTGTCATATACTCCCTTCTCTATTTCCATGACATCTTCAGCGTTCTTTATTGTTACTTTGAACTTATCATCTTCATCAACATAGAATTCATCATGGTCCTTTAATTCAAAACCTTTGACAACATCTCCTGCCAGTAATGATTTTATATCATCAACATAGAATTGTTTCTGTGATATAACACCATATTCATCAAGGGGTTTAAGATCTAAGTATGGCATGTTCTTTTTGTTATTGAAATTTATACCTGGCTTGATCTTTATGACTTTGTAATCTTCATTTGTTCTGGTATTAACTAATATTTTGTTCTCTATCTTATTCAAACCCTTTGGGACCTGTGCAGGTTTTATGGCCTTCTTACCTGTTATGGTCATTCCAGGTTTCCAGGTTTTCCCTTTGGGCACAACAGCTGTAGGTTTTTCCTTTTTTGGTCTTCCTCTTTTCTTTTTTTGTATTTGATTTGCTTTAGCAACCTTCCAGCCTTCATGCCATTTGGAAATTAATATTTCCTTGGATTTTTTATCAAAATTCTTCAGAAGCCTTGATAGTTTAGGACAATCTATTGATGTTTCAATGTTGTTATCAAAAGCTTGATAACCATACCTATAGGCTTTATCTTTGAGATCAACGGTGAGATCCTTGACTTGTTTCATTCGTATCTTTTTTGGTGGCCTTCCTCTTTTCTTGGGCACAACAGGTTTTGTTTTAATTTTGACCCTTCGGATCTTCCGTTTTCCATCTATAAAGGCTGCATATTCCTGTTTTCCTATCCTCATTACCCTGGCCCTTTTACCTCTGTCCCTGTGCCATTGTGCTGTTTTCTGTGCCTGTGCCTTCGTAGGATTAGGAAGTACATCTTCAAAGTCCTCTAATATATCACTTGGAGTTATCTGATATTGTAATTGTTCCCATTGATCTTCTGGTTGATGGTAAAGCAACCATCCATCACCGTTCTTCTCTTCTACTATGTCTTTTAGCTCTGTTATTGTATGGTGATATTTTGCTTTTTTGTATTTTACATTGGGAAGTTCTACCGTTTCACCTGCCATCCATTTACGAAACAATTGCTTCAAGGTTCTGATTGGCATGGCATCATTACGTTGTCCCTTTTTCCAGGATAACTCGTCAAACGTTTCTGCCGATCCGAACCATTTGAATGAAAAATCAAAAATCTGACCATCCTTGTATCTTCCTGTGGCCCTGTATTTGTATTCGTATGTATTAGGATCTTTTTCAATTTCTGATAGTCTCATATCATCGATATCCAATCCATAACCATGTTCGAGTTCATCAGTTATTTCGTAATATGCAGATGTTATAGCATCCTCACTTTCAACATCGGGATCCCCGCCAACACCATTGTTCATATTTCCATCAAAATAAACCTTCGGATTTTTTACGGGGAATTTCCTTTGTTCCCAAGCAAATGTTAGCCATATATCAGCGTTTTTATCATTATTCTTGATATAATCAATTGCTGAATCTAGTGATCTCCATGTCTTTATTGCTCCGTATTTGTCATTTTTATCTTTGATTAGACTTGTCCCATCATGGACATGGTAATAAAGGTCCCAGGGATCAAAGTGTTCATATCCCATTGTGATAAGATAATCAGTATTCTTTGGATTGGATCTTATTGATTTGAACGTTGAACCTACTATGACCATTGCGTCTTTCCTGGATAGTCCTAATCTATCATTCAGGATATCTGCATGTTCCCAGGCATCATCATAATTATCATAATGTGGATAATCAGTTTTGTAGTATCCTGATTCTCCTTCTACTGCAATACCCAATCCAATACCTTCAGGTTCTATGACCGGAGTGAAACATTTCCTTTTCTGTGGATTGCTCAATACTTGACTTGCAACTCCTCCGGCTTGTTGAAGTATGGGTTCTACAATCTTTTCTCCAGGAGTTCCAAGTTTTTCTGCCAGTTCGTGTTTACCCATCTTCTTGGCAATATGCTTACCAGCTTCCAACGGGATCAAGGGTGTAACTCCGAACTTCAGGACTTCTCTTCCCTGATCTGTTTTTGATAGTTCTCCCCCAGCTTGAACAGCTGCCATAACAGCAGGACCTATATTCCTTCTACACCTAGGATTTTCCATCTCATCCTTTGGCATTGTTACGGTCCAAACATATCCCTTGGGTAGATTGTAGACATCTGGTAAACCATTTTCTACTACAACTGTGAGTATGTTCTTGGATAATTTTGGAGGCATTTCATGCTCCTCATCACCATCAAGATCGATTATCTCGTAATCCCATCCTGGAGGTAAACCGTGAACATCCTCTACTAACCCCCTCCATGTTTCAATGGTAATTCTTTTAGTTGGATTGTTTCTCCAACCTTCTTCAATTGCTCTTGAAAATTGCTCAATCTTCTTTTTTTCCTTTCTTGATAAAGGATTCTCTTTGAGCATAGCATAGGTTTTATGAAGTGAATCTGCTTTTAACATCCCCATTTCCATTAAGAATAAAGTAACATCATTGACATAATCAACAATATCATATCCAGGAGGGTAATTAATCGGTATATATGCATATTTCACTTCATCACTGGATTCTATATATGGCCTATGTTCATCCCAATACTGGATCGGGATTCCAACAGCATTATCCCAAAATGGTGTAGCAATTATCCATTTTTCTGGATCACCCCTATGCCACTGAAACATTCCAGGATGTTCATAATTGAAACTATATGGTCCTATGCTTACATCTTTTAAACAAGTTGCCCATTGAGGTATTTTATCCTGGTATTTTTTCCCTTCCCGTTCATCAAAGTATCTTGTGCCTTCTGTTCGAAGTTCTTCTGGTTTTGTAAGTTGAGAATGAAATTTATTTTTGAAATCTTGATTTTCTTTTTTTCTTATGTAATTGATCGCTTTACCTATTATCTTTGAAATGTGGTTTTTGGTTTGGTTAGTCATTTTACTTATTTCACTATGGTTATTTCCTTCAGCCCACATTTCAATTATTTCCATATCTAATGGTCCAAAAATCTTTTCAAATTCACTCATATAATGATCAAGATAAATGATTCCAGTTGTATCTAAACAACTTGGACACATCTCCCTTGATGCATCCATAGGACCCACATAATCACATTGATCGCAAAATATTTGTTCTATTCCCCATCCAGTATCTTCACTAAGCTTAATATCCTCATTAGAATATTTTGCAATAATCTCATGTATGTCCTTCAATTTTATTTTAGGCATTTCTTCATAAATTTCTTCTGCTGTATATCCTTCATCATCGTATAGATCCCATATCTTTTGTTCATCATTCATTGTCCAATAAGGATTAGACATTTTACGCTTTGATGATTTTTTCCTTCTTGGATTTTTTTCTTTAGTATAAATTTCATGTATTTCTATATCTGGTTGTTCACTTGTTCTTATGTCAAATTTCATAAAATCATCATAATCAAATGATTCTGCCCTATATCTTGCTTCATCTATGTCCTCTGCTTCTACATACATCGTTCCAAGATATGAAGGAGGATAAACTGAAACTTCAACAACATACATTTTTGAATCTGGATTTGGTTTGATATGAGCATATTGTAAAAGTTCATCACTGTCGGCCCTTCTTATTTCAATGATTTCTGGTGATGCCTCATCCATTGATATTGGAGATCCTTCAATAATTTCATCGTAATCAAAATTTTCTGCTCTTTCCCTTGCTTCATTTTCGTTTGTGGCCCATATTATCATTGTTATCTCGTTTGCAGGTGGCCTTGAAATTGCATCTGCCATGTAAAGGTTCTTGAGATCTTTTTTATAAACCTGTATGTAATAATTCCCTCTTGATGGCCTATATGATTGTATCATTACATTTTCACCATATAGACCAGGACCAGGTATGTTGTGTTCCTTTTTCAATTGCCTGATTGCTTTATCTGCTTCTTTTCGTGTCCAAAAATGTTTATGATCTATTAAGGAATATCCCTTTTTCTTCCTTCTTTCAAGGTCTTCTGGATACATCCTTTTCATCCATTCTATTCCTTCTTGTAATTCCGTTAATGATGCCATTGGATTGCTTGTCTTTACTGGAATTAGCCTGTTCTTGAACATGTATATTATTTCGCCTGAATCGAGTTTTACAGGAACTTCATTAGAACTAGGCGATTTATACATTCCAGGAATGTTTCTCCAATATGGAGCCTGTTCTCTTGGTATCACTATACCAGTTTTTCCGCTATCTATCCCTGAACCGTGAGCTATCATAACTCTAGATCCTGTTCTGATGCTTGGATTTGTTGATAGTGGTAAATATCGATATTTATCATAATTCCTTCCCTGATTGCCTAATCTCCATTCTATCAGACTGTGATCTTCAAGATCGCTATTGATGATTGAATTAAGATCTGCCCATAAGATTTGTTTCATGAATTCACGGTTTCTCTTTGTATGTGGTTTATCTATTTGATCCAGGAAATCATCTGGTGAAATCATTTCAACTTCAATACAATAGGATCCCTTTGGTTGTTTTGAAGTGATCTTTTCTATTTTCTCAGTATCACTCCATAGATGAGGTATCAATACATCTTCTGGTGTACCATATAGATAATCCTGTTCTATTTCAGCACTACCCTTCATAAGATCCAGTATTGCCCTTCGATTATTTTCAGTAATATCCCTATTAAGTTTTTTAAGCACATTATCCAGATCTTTCTTTGGTATGAAAAACCTAAGTGTGTTTCCCTGAATAATTTTCTTTGGAGATAGAATAGGTGATACCTTTGCATCCTTTAGGATCCGTGATACCTTAGATTTAGGAACATTGTTCAATCCAGCTATCTGGTCTATAGTATATCCTTCATCGTAATACATGGATATGATATCCTTCTCTTCATTGTTGAAGGATTTCTTTTTGGGGTTTTCAAGATATTCATCAATATCTCTGTCATCTATCAAACATTTTACTTTTGCATCCCAGGCAGCTCTTAATTCGTCTTTAAGTTCACGTTTCATCTTAGCGATCTCTTTTTCTTCATATTCCATGTATGGATCCGAGATCATAATTTCCAATTCATTCCAATCATCAAGAGCATAATCTATGAATTCATTTCTAAAAGATTCCATCAATTCGTGTTCTTCCTTTGTCAATCCTTTTGGAATTGGATATAGATCCTTCATAGGTTTTGGATTTTTTATCTCCGGAATGTTCTTTGGTATTGAACCATAATTCTTTCTGTAACAGCTCTGATGAAATGCATTTCCAGTGTCCTGATCAATAAGGTATTTGCTGTTAGTTCTCAACTTCTTTCCGCATATTTGACATGTCTGAGGATTTGACATTGTAGGGGATGGAGGTTTAGGTCCCGATGGAGGGGTGTGTGGTTTTGGTTTGGGTAATAGAGCTGAAATTGTCATTAAACCTGTTTTCGTTATTTCTGAAGAACTTCCCTTTGGTATCTTGCCTTTCTGTTCAGCCTTCTTTAATAATGCTCCTGTGCCTTGTCTTATTGCTGCCTGACCCTCTTTTGAACTTGCAAATTTCAAAATTGGTTGAAGTATATCTGGATTGAGCTTCAAGTTCTCCTTGATAGTCTTGATATTCTTTGGAATCTTACCATACTCTTTGCTATAACATTTTTTATGGTAAAATTCGCCAGTATCCAGATCCGTAATGTAGGCCGTGTTCTTTCGGATCTTATTTTTACAAATCGAACAGGTTTTCGAATGATTCGCCATCGCAAAATCCCCCCCAAGTTGAAGATTGGGTTTGATATAATCTAAATAGCTCGTTGTAATTAAATAATTTTCCATGTCGTTTATATAATCGATTATTCAAATCAATGGAATGATTTTTTTATGAATATGCGGAGCTATATATCCAAATTTTGCCCTTTGACCTCCAATCGGAATGGTTTCTATTGGCACTATTTGTTTATCAACTATACCTGCTGACATGATATGATTGAAATTTTTATCATCCTTTTGTCCTATCAATATTAGAACCATAGGGATTCCTAAAGCCTCACCCAAACTAGCTGTTAATAGAGCCTGACCATCACAATCCTCTGCCTTTTTTTTTAGTGTTATGTATGGATGGGAGAATGTATCAAGCCAACGTGGATCAAATACATAAGTAATGTTGTCCTGGACCCATTTCTGTATTGCTTTTAATACATCAAGTTTGTTGTGCCCATCCAGGACATTATCCCTGGCTATTTCCCTTGCGATTTTTAATATATCTGGATGTTCCCTTCCAGGTGGTATCCATTCCTTTTTTTGAGCATTGTACGTAGGCCTTGTTACGAGTTCTGCTAACATATCTCCTACTATGTTCCATCGTATACCTGATGGCAACCATGACGGAACATCATACCTGGTTATATTGAATTCCTGTGGTGCTTTTGCTTTGTTATGGGTCCATTCCTGTTTTCGTAATATTGAATTATCTGAATCAGATGCAATTAGGCCTCCTCCAAGTCCCATTAGTATTGGATTTTGAGTTAGGCCTCCTGCAAATAATACTGCCTGACCCATTTTTGTATGTCGTGGAGTATATTTTCTGAACTTTATCTGAGCATAAGGATTAAGTTTTTTTACACATAACCAAAAAAGTGGAGGTAGGGTCTTGGCAGCAATCCATCCCATTATACCTCCGGCAACAACCTTGCCTCCAATAATAGCATATTTCTTTACAGGATGAATAGGATTCTCTTGTTGTTCAGCATTTGCGAACATCATTATGAAATAGAATTGTGTGTTTAATTATTTTTGCCTTTCTTCCTTTTTCAATTTGTTGATAAGATCCTTCATACCTTTGTTTTTTATAATCCTGGATAATTCGGCCCATTCCATACCTGAATACTTTTTGAAAAGTTCAAGTAATAATGGATCAAATATTCCAAGTTCATCTGATCTGATATCATTCTTTGTTGCTCCCTTCATCTCTAACCATAATAATATTTTATTTATCTCAATGAACAAATTTCCTATTCTATTTTCTTCAAGAATGATCAATTGTGAAGAGATCTCCTTCGCATAATCAATCGAAAGTTTTTGGGTGTCAAAATGAATATCCTGTTTTTCTATAATGGTATCCAGTAATTTATTTATTTTACATAATTCATTACTTAACGATTCTATTTCTTTCATAATTTGACTGATTTGTTTATTGGTTGTTTGGATTTGCTTATCTTGCAATTTCATCAATTCAATCGTATAACATTCTTTGTGTAAGATCCTATTATTATATTTTACAGATGCAGCAGATTCTATTTCTTCACCGCAATAATCACATATTACCATATATTCACCTGTTAAATAGATCGTCAAGTATCATTTCTAATACCAGCTCTCGTTCTTCCTCGTTCATATCATCTATTTTTTCTAATTTGGATCCGTATTTCATTTTCAAAATTGTGATGAACGGCATAACATGTTTAAGCATTTCAATTGCATCGTGGATATTTCCTTTATTTTGTCTATAAAATGTAGTGATCTTGTCAATCCCTGGATATATATCATCAATATCTTTCCCTATTTTTTTGAATTTCTCTCTAATGATATCTAAGTCCTTCATTCCAGCATCAATTATCTGATCATATCTATCTAGTCTTTTACCCAGTGTTTTCATAATAATTATAGAACTGGCTGACAATACAACAACTGATAGATTCCCGATTGCTCCGAATAATATGAATGAATCTCTAAACTTCCAGGGTAACTGGAAACTGGGATCGATAGCAAAAATGTAAAAATAATATATTACTTGAGGAAGTATAGCTCCTATTATGGCTGCATAGAACACAATATTAAGAACCTTGATCATTCGTCTAACTGTATGCTTTGATTTATAATCTGCCAATTCCTCAAATCGCTTTTGTACTTCTTTTTCTGCTGATAGTTCCTTGTCCATCAGATTAACAAGGTTTGATTTGTCTTTAGTTGAGGAAGTCATTGTAATCAAGTTCGGGGGGTATTTTCCCATCTGGTTCCTCTTCCATAAACTGTTCATTTTCTTCCTCATATTGGTTCAAGGACTGGACCTTGTATACATTATGTAATTGGGCTGTTTCAATGAGCTCTGATGTGTTTATTTCGTAAATAGATGAGATCTGTTTAATAAAAGAACCAGTGATTATTTCGTTCACGATATCGAATGTCAACGGATTAATGAAATCTCCATCATATTGCATCCTTTCAATCATTGCTCCTCTTTTAAGAAATAAATTCAATATTTTACGGATCTTATCCGCTTCATTCTTTACCTCTTCATCTATTTCAGGAAAATCCGTATCTAAGTCTGAAGGATCAATTGTTTCAAATTGGAACTCAGCGTCTTCTTCAGTAGCATCTGGATGTGATTCTAAATATTTTTGAATAAATGTCTTATGTATGTTGTCCTGAACATTGTTAATGGTTGTTCTGTATTCATCAAGATTATCCTTTTGTGGCTGTTCTTCTTTTTCTTCGTTTTGAAATGATTCTATTTCTCCTTCCCAATCACATTCAATACAGTATATCTTATTTTGTTCAGTGTCATGAATAAGGTCCTTGCCACATTTGGGACAGCTTTTATTTTCCATTTTTTCTTCTTCATTGTCTATGATCTTGGCATCGTCTTCTATTACCTTTTTAGCATCATCTTTGAGGAATTCACTATTAAAGATATTATCAGGCTGAGGTTTTTCCTTTTTATCAACTTGCTCCTTTGGCTGCTCCTTTGACTGCTCCTTTGGCTGCTCTTTCTTTTTTCTACCCAATTTTATCCCTCCATTTGTAAAGGAATTTCAAATCCAAGCCTGGTTTCAATTTGCTTGATCTCCATTGCCAGTTTTTCCTTAGATATCTTTAACTGCTCTTCATGAGCTTTCTGAGAAACAGTTTCAAATGCCAGGTCTATCCATACTATTCCCTTTGCTGATTTCACAATTGAAACGTAATTTTGTAATTCTGGATATAGCGGTGCTAATCGATCCAGGATATAAAACAATCGATTTCTTCCTAAGATCAATCCCATAATGATCTTTTCTTTATCCTCCTGATCCAAAAATGTCCAGGCAGCCTTGACGGTTTTCACTGGGTCTTTTCCCTTTGTTATGAAATTAGCTAATCGTTTTGCATAATCCTGGATCTTTTTGTATTCATTATCTGATATCTGAGGTTTTTGAGGCTGTTGTGCCTGAACCTGTTGTGATTGATGTTGAATGGCTGGATTCGGTTCTTGTACCTGCTGTTGTTGAGGTATTGTTTTAGGTTGAGGATGGCTTGAACTTTTTTTCATTTGACCACTTCTTTGCTGTTGTTGATATTGTTGTTGTTGAAAATGAGCCTGTTGTGCCTGATTCTGAGGATATACCCCAGGTGCTGACGGCATCTCAAACATTGCTCCGCAATATGAACATATTTTACTATCTTTTAGGATAGGTTGTTTGCAAACTGGACAACTGGCAAACAATTGGGTTATGTCCTGTCCTCCTCCCGTAGCTTCTGAAATACCTGTCCTTAATTCTGATATGCCATGATCTATGGATCTTGTTATGGCTCGTGTCATTTCAACGGATTCTGATGTGTTTTGAGGTTGAGGTTGAAATTTCTGGAATACTGATGCCAGTTTAGTCATATCATCTATTGGGTCCTTGCCCTTGTTATCTTTGATCATACTGGTTATTATGGTGTTTATGAGTTTTCTGTTAGGATCATCATCCTCAAGATTATAAACATAATTTGTTATACCCTCCAACATGACCCTTTGTAACATTGGGTTGCCTGAATCAACAGCTGAGTTATATGTGTCAACCATGATCTCTAACTTTGATTTTCTTTTGAGATCCCCGACATTTATATACGCCGGTTGTGGTTTGCTTCCTTGCTGTTGTTGTGCCCAATTACCTTGTTGTTGAGTTGTTTGATCAGGAACTCTGTTTCCTCCTTCTTGGGGGGAGGTTGCAGGAGGGGGTGCAGGAGGGGAATTAACCTTCATAAAAGAATATCCACATTCAGGACAGAATTTAGAACCATCTTTAACTTTTTTATTGCATCCAGGACATATCAAAAATACCTTTTCTGTTTTCTTTGGTTCCACTTCACCTACTTGTTCTTTTTTCTTTTTGTATTCCTGAAGTAGTTGCATTTCATATAGTGCTTTCTTCTTTTTATTCATCCAAACACTTTTACAGGACTTAACCCGATTTAAATGAATTTCTGAACCATCCTCAAGAACATACCCTTCATTAAGTATATCATCCAGAATATCTGTAGCAGAAGCCTCATAGTTCTGCTCATAAGCATGTTCTATGATGTCTTGTAATTCATCATCACTGATAACCTTGCTAGTATCCTCTTCTTGAATGTCATCATCTGCAACATATTGATCCTCTGAAAAGGGATCGATATGTTCATCTTCTTCATTTTTTTCATTGAATCGTTTTGGTACATTGATTCGATTCTCTTTAACTTGCTCGTTATTAATATCATCATCCCCTTGTATATCATATTGTTGTTCTAGATCTTGATCATCATATTTATCATCATCATATTCATCATCATCATATTCATCATCATCATATTCATCATCTGCAACATATTGATCCTCTGAAAAGGGATCGATATGTTCATCTTCTTCATTGTCTTTTAAATTCATGTGCTTATAGTCATTGTAATTGGGTTGCATTGGGGTTGAATGACCCCATTCCGGAATATTTTTTTCCTCCTTTTTAACAGATAAACTACGTTTATCTGTTTGTTCCGATTTTTCCCGATTTTTTCGGGCTGTTTTCGGGGATGTGATTGGTTTGTTTATTGGATCCTTTTTTTCTTGTTTTTCCACTACCTTTTTATTGTCAGAAAATAGTTTATCCATCTGTTTTTTTAGCCAAGAATCATTCTTAATCTTTTTCTTAGTCATATCCCAACTTCCTAAAAAGCAGAAAACCATTAAGGATATTGCATTATATAAAGTTACTGTCAGTAACAAATTCGGAAGGCTTTTATAATTACATTGCTTTATGGATATGAGAATCATGGCCCAAAAAGTAATTAGGATCTCTAAAAATAACTATCAGAAATTAATACTCATTCAAAAGCTGATCAAAAAACGGGATTCGTATGATATTGGCATCAATAATATAGTTATGAAGTTGTTTGCCGAAGGAGATCCAGATTCTATTTTTCTTGATTTTGATGAATCAACATACGAAAATAAGTATAAAAAGAGCTGGGATAGGAAACGGAAAATATATGGTAAGAACGGCAGAAACAAACCTAATGAGGAAAAATTACCCAAATACAAACCAAAGGATGTTATAATTAAGATTGCCGAAGAAACCTATTGGATGATCGAAAAATACAAGATCATTGTGGAGAAACAACTTAACTCAGATCTCAAAAAAAATGAAAAGAGAAGGACCTGTTACCGGACATTTATACTAAATCAGATGTTTGAGCATGGTATCCCCGAAAGGGTTTTCAAATTCAAAAGTCTTCAAAATCAGCATTGATTATAACTGGATCGGGATACCAATCAGATGGTTTTAAAAATTTGAGCCATGCACGTTGTTGTTGTGCCTTATTATCTTCCCTGAGTGATATTACATCATCTAATATGCTTACTTTTTTGGATGATCGTTTTTTAATAGGTTGCCCATTCGGATCCGTTGACAGTATGTAATCTAAAGCTTTTTTGAATAAATTTATACCATCGTGTTCATTAAACATTATTATCATAATGGTTCATTCAAGTATTTCAATTGTGGCAACGATTCTATCATTGTATTCTTAGATATTAAATCATAAATGTTTTGTTGTTGTGCCCAACATATCCATATCTCTGCTTCCTCATCCTCAAAAAGCAATATGTCTTTATTAAAAAATCTCTCCATTCGTACTTCATTATCCATTGTGAGATTATCCTGTATTGAATTATTGGTTTCGGCCAAAAGATTTTTTGTATTCTCATGCAGATAATAATTGTTCATTATGAAATATTTTATCTGATCTTTGTTCCATATTGGTCCTCTATCATATCCTTGACAAAAATCCTTTTTACGATGTCCTAAAAATACCCATCGGCCACGATCTAATTTATGTATATATGGTTTTAATCGTTCTATTATGTGTCCTTCTTCTTCTTTTCTTAAAGAATCCTCTATTTCTTTGGGTGTCGGGGGATTCTTATGATATATTCTCATAACAAATGGAAATAGTTTACAGGTTGAAGGCCTATTATCATATATCAAACACGATGTTTTACCAGGTTGATCCAATGACAATTCGTTGTTGTTTGCCAATGCATCACAATCCCCTGGAGGTTTACAGGGATAGACAGAAATTATCTTTCTATCAGATTTTCTTATCGTTATTGTATATGCTATTAGAAGATTATTTTTATGGAAATATGATGATCCTTTTAACGTGAGGATCCTATTCATTTGGGCACAACAATTACCACATCTGTTACAAGAAAATCTGAAACCTGGAACTACTGGAAAAATCATATCTGTTTGCAATTGATCACCTATTCTATTTTATTATTTTGAATCTTAATATTTGGAACTTAGTTCCTATTCCCTTAAATCCCTTACCATGAAATCTCGTCATTAAAAATTTCATAAGATCTCCTTTCCTACATCTTGTTCGTTTGATATTATTAGGATCGAATACAGGATTTATTCGTTTATATACCATATATCCAAAAGCTATCTTGTTATCTAATGTTTCCCAGGTATATGCTTTAATGCCTAATAATTGGACAGGGATCTTTTTCAATGTCCTGTTATTCATCTTTGCTCTTATAATATATTTATTACCTATTTTATATTTTGATTTGTTCTTACTATTTAGTATATCTATCTCTATGAAACTGTTCTTGTATTTCCCCTTGAAGTATGGGAAGGATAATTCCTTCATTATCTCCTTAAACGTTACATTCAATATTAAAATTATCGTTTTATGCCATTTCACAACATGAGCTAGGTACAATTCTAGCTTTCAATATTGCGAATTACATTCGCAATATTGTTCTTTTTTCAACCATGATAAGCTTTTTATATTCATCAATGTCATGAGGGAATTTGCATGTCCTCAGTTGATCAACAACTCAATGCATCTATTGTGTATCATCTCATAATTTCATCTCCTGGAGGTAGGTAATTGAGGGTTTATGATGCTCACGGATTGACATGCACCGTCAAGCATCATAACAATATAGACCCTTTTTTACCTGCCTCCTTGTATATCTCATATTTTCACAATGTTTTTCACAATAGATATTTATCTAATATATCCTCACTTTTTACATCCCGATTATTTTGTATAAAGAACTTTCTATATACTTTCTATATAGTTTTCTTTATACAGTTTCTAAAGAACTTTCTTTATATAAAGAAAAGTCTTTATATAAAGACAAATCGCAAAAAAGAGTGCCTGATCCTTCGGTTTGGCAGCTAATTACTGTAAAACACCCTAGTAATTAGTATAGGGGTAGTGTAACATGTATAGACAAAAGTCGTGTTTCATGTCGTACACAGTAAGTTGTGTATGGTTCCTTTCGCAAAGTGTCTTTATATAAAGAAAAGTCTATAGACACGCAGTTTCTATAGAAAAGTCTATAGAAAAATGTTAGGGAGGCCTAACATTGGGGTGATCGCCGTGAAAAAGCAAAACAAGGGAAAAAGACCAGAAAAAAGCAAAAAATTTCCGTTGATATCAGTTAATAGTGAAACCAAAGAAGATCTAACGGAAATAAGGGATATGAAGAAATTCCATAGCTACGATTCCACAATACAATATCTTTTAAAACATTGTAATGCGGAGGATGTCCTGATCAAACAAAAGTTCAGGGAAATCAAGGAATTGTTATTGTCTTTCCATCCGGAAAATAATACAATAGTCGATACTGTTAATTATATTGAAAAGGCATTAATGACCGCTATGGACCATTCTGAACATACTGAAGACTTTCAACTTATGCTCGTTTCCTTTATTACAGGAGATTTCAAAAAGGATAAGGAAATAAAAAATGAAAAATAAAAGGGTGATGAAATGGGGAACAAACTTGATATCCAACTTGTAAAATCTTTAATGTATAAAGATATAGTAATAAATCTTGATAGGGTGAATACATGGATCGAATTCCTTCAGGATCCAAAGTTTCCTGCTGGAAAACTGGATTTAGTGGATAAGAGATACCTTCAGATGATAGAGCAATTGTGTGATAATGACGAATGGTCCCTTTATGTGGATTTTTGGGACATCCACAAATTCTCGGATGAATTATGTATGAATATGATTTATCAACCAGAGCTTTATATTATACATTTAGAGAAGGCAATATATGAATTGTGCCCTGCTGATGCAAAAAAGCATATTCGGGCACGAATAATAAATTTTCCAACATACACCAATCTTTATCGCTGTAATACCCAAATAGGAAAATTGGTAAGCCTGGATGTTTTTGTTAGGAAAGTCAAGCAAAAATATAAACTCTTAACCAAAGGAGTGTTCAAATGCAGACGGTGTGAACACTTGATGTCGGTGGAACAAAAATATCATGAAGGATTACAAGAACCAATAGTATGCGAGAATGAAAATTGTGGACGTACAACAGGTCAAACCTCATTCCAATTTCTTCAGGAAAGTTCAGAATTCATAGAGGCCGAGGACATAACATTAGAAGATCCATTAGGAGATTCAACAGGACATGAACCATATCAGATGTTGTGCCTAGCAACAGATGACCTTACTCAAAAGATCAAACCAGGTCAGCATATCAGGGTAAATGGAATATTCAAGGTTATATCACGATATAGTAGGCACAACAAGAAATCCCTAAAATTTCAAAGTTATCTATTGGCTCATTCGTTTGAGAACTTAACCACATCCTTTGAGCATATTAAGATAAATAAAAATGAGGAAAAGGCAATAATAGCCTTCTCTAAAAGTCCAGGCCTCCGGTATAATATCAAGAGAATGATTGCTCCTTTTATATTTGGGTGTGATGAAATAAAACATGCTTTAGCGTTGTTCCTTTTTGGTGGAGTAGAAAAATATCATAAGTTCGGACATCATAAACGAGGAGATTTTCATATACTTTTAATAGGTGATCCTGGACTGGCAAAATCCCAGTTACTGAAGTTTGTGGCTAAGGTTGCACCTAAAGGTATCTATGGTTCGGGAAAATCAAGTACTGATGCAGGATTAACCTCAACAGCCAAACAGGATGAGGATGGATGGTATATCGAGGCCGGATTACTTCCACAAGCCGATCAAGGTGTAGCTTGTATAGATGAGATAGATAAAATGAGGGATACTGACAGAAATAGTATCCATGAAGTGATGGAACAACAAACGGTGAGTGGAGCCAAGGCAGGAATTGTCTATGAATTACTAGCTAGATGCGGTATCCTGGCAGCAGCCAATCCCAAAGAAGGCAGATTCGATCCAATGGTCCCGTTACTTGATCAAACAGATCTAGGTAGTGTTTTAATGTCCAGATTTGCATTGATATTCCCACTTGAGGATAAGATAGATGAATATCTTGATTCGCAAATTGCCGAGCATATATTAACGACATCTTCAGCATTGAGAGATTCTATGGAGGAGTATGCTGATAGTTCAGAGGAAGTGAATTCGGCTGAATCCATATTAAACCTCCCTATGGAACTAGATATGTTCATAAAATACATTGCATACGCTAAGCAGCTATATCATCCAAAGATTCCTGAAAAGATCCAGGATAAAATACGAAAATTCTATGTTACAAAACGTTTAGAGGGAAAACCTACTGATTATGATCAAATTAATTCAACTCCATTGACACCAAGACAGGTCGAGGACATCATACGATTGGTTGAAGCGTCAGCAAGAATGAGATTATCTGACGTTGCTAATGAGGATGATTTCGAACATGCAATAATGATATTCAGTTCATATATGGATAAAGTAGCTCGTACGCGGGATGGTAAATGGGACATAGATCGTATATCAGCAGATAAATCCTCCGAAGATAGGTTCTATATGAAAGAATTAATGACATTAGTAAATCAGTATGATAATCAATATAAAAAAGGTATACCTGTAGATCTTTTAAAAACCAAAATGGTAGATGAATCCAATATGGATGAATTTGAATTTTTCAAGGCTATCAATATACTGGTAGACAAGGGTCAATTTTTATCAATGCAGAATGGTAAAAAGATCAAACTAATCCATTACAACAGGTGAAAGAAATGGGGGTTAGGATCCAGGGCAAATTGACATGCCTATTCTGCCAAGAGAATGTTGTGCCTATAGGTTATATGGATGAAGATAACAATTTTGTTGTTGTGCCCAATCTGTATTATTGTAAGCATTGTGATGGTCCTGTCAACAATAAAACGGTGGCAGATAACCGATGTTGTGCCCAATGTGGTAAAGATTATCAAATAAGAATTTATGATTTATCTATACATGATGGATTGTGTGGAGAATGTGGCAAACTAGTAAAGAAGAAATCCATATTCGATTACATCCAGGACATGACACCAGATCAAATAAAGATCAAGTTAAGAAAGGCAGGTTTCAGTGAAGAAGATATAAGGAGGTTGTTCGAAAAATTCGGTATAAAATAAGTTACTATCGGTAACATTATTATACCAGTAAAATCATACGGAAATCAAGGCTGACTACATTCGTCTATAAATCACCATTTATTGATTTTAGGTGTATTTCGCCATCGCCTAGTGGTGTGGTCAGCCTCCCCGTATTCGGAGTGGAGGTTTACACTTGATAAATGAATTAAATGCACAAGTATGGAATGTGGGAATAATTTTTAATATACCAAAAGGTATTGAAAGAAAATCATTCGCTTTCGGGTTTGAACAAGGTCTTAAAACATTAAGATTGATGAAAATCTCAAATATTGAGATTCAAAACTCCGAGGAAGGAAAATACATTGAGCATACTACTGGGAAATTTAAGCAAGGGACACCCTTGATAAGCATCGACAATCATTACAACGATGGTAAGAACAGTGAGTTCGTTGTCCATCTTGATTCAATACCTTTGACCGATATACGCTGTCCGTGTTCGGACCCACTTTGTTATATATTAAAATGGTTGAGATCATAATGAACAAACCTAAGTTTCCCTGGGAGAAAGAATACAAGTTTTCTGATGTAGAAAAAAACCTTATCGAAAGGATAAATTCATTCCTAGACAGGCCACTATCTCCCAGGTGGATATATTATGGTTTATATGATGTTCCGGATGCCAAACTACAACGGGAACTTAATCATGTTCTCAACAAGGCAAGAAAGGATCGGAGACAATACATAAAACGGGATCTGGTAACAGACGATACAAGAAACCCTACTATATGGAGATCGAACAAGAACCTTAAAGAGTTCATCGAGAAATTAACATACTACAGGGATATTTGGCAGAATCAGCCTGAATACATCGAGGTATGGATGGAGGACCAGGCTTCACTTGAAGCTGTGCTGAAATCGCCTAATAAGATACTACAAGGTTATTCTATTAATTGCAGGTATTGTAAAGGATTCAATTCCATAGGTGCAATGTGGGAATCATATAAGACCTTCAACAAGATCAGCAAACCGATAAAGGTCCTTTACTATGGGGATCTCAATCCTTCAGGATGGGCCATTCCCATTGTTATAGTTAGACAGTTCAAGGAAATGGGCCTTGATATCGAATTGATACGTTGTGCCCTGAACCCTGAACAACTGGATAAGTATAATATCCAAGCCTTCACAAAGGTAAGCGGGGATCCAAGAAGGAAGGAATTCAATCAAATATTCGGATTCTCCCATTGGGAGGATAAACCTTACCAGATGTATAGGGATGAAAAAACGGGGAAGATGAAGAAAGGCAAACGCCATCTTAACATTGATCTCGAAAAGATACCTCCAAAGGATTTTGAAGATATCCTTAAACGGGATATCAAAAACCATCTTGATATGGATGCCTGGCTTGAATCCAAAGAAAAAGAGGATGAAGAGGATGAACTGTTAACACAATTCAAAGGTGTATTAAATGTCCAAGAAGAAGACTGAACAGAAACAGATTAATAAGATCCAATATGAAGGTAAACAATCCCGAAAGAAAGATCTTACAGCATCGGGGAGGCCTAGGAATCGAAAACCAAAGTATCTTCGAAACTATCATAAAAAAAAGAAGGGTTCTAACAAGGAAAGAAGACCCAATAAACGAAAGAGAACAGAACCAAGAGAAGATCAATGGAAATGCAAATGCGGATATTGGAATGTTGATGAATTACTATCCTGTGAAAAATGCGGGAGGGAAAACGAATTCAGGCCGAAAGAAGAGATTCAGGACTATGATAAGGATCTTTATTGGTTGTGCCCAATATGTTTGAAGTTAAACAAGAATGACATAGATAAATGTGATAATTGCGATTTCATAAAATCAAATACTGTTGTGCCCAATCAACAGGGTCGAGCAATATTTAATAAAGGTGGTGTAAAAGATGCAGATAGCAGTACCAGTGATGATGACGGATGAGGATCTAAAATATTTTGATGAAAAATATAGGAAATTAAAAGGTATAATGGATAGTTTCATGCAAGATGAATCGATCCTTAAAGTGGAATTGGCTGTATTAGTTACCCAATTGTTTCAGGATGTACATAAAAATATGAAAATAGATGATTATATACACGTTGTTAAAAAACATCCTGGTTGGAAAGAACAACTTGAAAAGGTTGGTGTACATTTTCCCGATAAAAATCAAATGGATTACTTCGGGTGAGAAACCTAGATGGTGTGAATAATGAAATTTAAAGAATTATTGGAAAAACTGGCAGAACTTGAACATGATCAATGGATGCATTGGGCAACAGGACTAATGCAATCGGAAGAACTATCCAAGGAAAGGAAACAACGATGGAAAAAATATTTAGTCCCATATATAAACTTGGATGAAGAAACAAAGGAATTTGATAGGATATGGGCAAGGAAGGTCATAAAAATAATAAATGACCTAGAAGTAGTCCTAACACCTGAAGACAAAAAGTTAATACAAAGCATCAGGAATGAAATGGAATCTGCATTGAATTCAATAGAAAAAAATGGTCATATATCAAAACGTCATTATCTATATTGTCCAAAGTGCTATAATGTATTATCTCCAACAGGCGGGTTGATCCATCGTTGTTATAAATGCGATATTTCCTTGATGCTTGTTCGAGATGCAGAACAAAAACCCAGCTGGGACATATTAAATTATAATCCAAATCTGGAAGATGATGAAGATTATGATCCTGATGCCTGTATACATGGCATAATCGGAGGACCTGATGCTTGTGAGGATTGCTATTTAGAAAAAAATGGACCAAAATACCAACTGTGCCCAGGTTGCGGAGGATCCAACGTTATAGAACCTAAAGATCAATTTGCAAGTTGTCCTGATTGTTCCTGGAACGAAGAGGACATAACAACATTTTGTTCAGTATGCCAAACCCAGCTCAACCTTGAATTTGATAAGGTTTCAATATCTAGAAATGGTATTCGCTGCCGTACCTGTCAAGAAAAGAACGATTCACCTAATGCCAAGGATTATTTTCTCGAAGCCTGTCAAAGAACAATATATTTGCTTTGGAAATTGTTAGATGATATTGACACATTAGACGATGCTTGTAAAGGTGATGATAGTGCCTTTAGGAAACAAGTATACAACATACAGCAAATGAGATGGCAATTCATTTCTGAGAAAGGTATTGACGAATTGTATGAACAGTTTCAAAATGGGAAGAAACCCAACAGGTCAACTGATAAACCCACTGTTATAACTTTGTGTGGTTCAAGCAGATTCACAAAGCAGATGTTAATCAAACAATGGGAACTGACTAAGGAGGGATACATTGTGATGTCCTGGTGTGCATTGCCTGATGATTATTATCAAGGAGATGATAAAACTCATATCGGTGATCAAGAAGGTGTAAAAGAATTTGTAGATGAAAACCATAAAAGAAAAATTGATATATCTGACGAGATCCTTGTTTTGAACATTGATGGATATATTGAAGAATCTACCAGAAGTGAGATCGATTATGCTGTCAAGATGGGCAAGGTAGTGAAATATCTTGAACAGCCTAAATAAACAAATTGATGGTGAATAAATGCCAAAAATAATGAACAAGACAGAATGGGAAAGTGGAATAGGATCCATAGATGATGAATTTTTAAATGCTCATCATAATGGTTGGCAGAACATAGACAAATCGGCAGGAACCTTGGAAGAGGTCCAGGAATCAGCCAAACGTGAGGTAGGAGACAAGTTCATAGTGAGAACCGAAGAATACCAAGGCCATTACAAATATCGCTTTAAACGCAAGGAATGATCGTTGGGTGTAATCATGTGTTATTGCTATACCTGTAAGAAATCACTGAAATCTCTTGGAGTTGCACGACATAGAGCCATGCATAGGGATAGAAAGGAAAAATGCATAATAAGAATGAAATCAGGGACCTTAGAGTATGATTTTTCGGAGAAATGATAATGTCATACATTTGGGTTTGTAGTTGCGGATCTCATTCTGCAAAAGCCATTGAAAAAAGATGGTTAGCTGTGCATTATGGTAGAAGGCATTGGAGACTTAGGCACAACAAATCTAAATTATATGAAATTACAATCGAGGAATATTAATGTCAAAAAGAATATCAAAAAAAAGAGAACTTACCTGGAAGAAGTTAAACGAGGGATTGATAATCGCTGTAGCCAATGAATTATATGAAGAAAGATTTGGCAAGATCCCTGAATGGGCATTAAGAAACGATTTTACATTTTGGTTTTGGTATCATTTCCGAGGAGGAAAACATCACATCGCAAAGAATATGGCATACGTTCATGGTGTAAGGGATTATATTGCTTGGTACTCTCGTAAGATCGGGGAATAGATATGAAATATGAAGGAGAATTGATCCAGGAGATCGAGGAGCCTGAAGTTGTCAAAAAATTGAAGAGATATATTTTTGAAGATCATGAATTCATTGTCAGATTGATGTATAAGAATATTAGAGTTAAAGATTTTTTTAAATTGCATACTGGGTATGGGCTTGAAGGGGCTAGGAAAACTGCTATCAAAGATGCTGAAGGTATAGTTGAAAGATGGGGAATAAAACCCAATGAAAATATCAAGGTTGTTGTAGTGGATGTAAAATTCAAGATCAAGAAGAAGAAGGTACACAAGACTTACGATTTTGAAAATCAATATCAATCTGTTGGTTATCAATACGATGAAAAAGAAGAGATTATTTGGAATTCTCAGGACTTGAAGAAGGAATGATCATGGTTTAGTGAATAAACTTAGATTGAAGATTGTTGAAGAAAGGTGAGTAAATGAAAGAAGATTCCCGTTTCATGTTCGGCGACTGCCGAGAACTCATGAAAGAAATACAACCGGAAACCGTTGACCTTGTTCTTACTGACCCGCCTTACGGTATCAGAGGTAACAAATTTTCCAATCAGTACAACAGGACATCGTTATATGTAATGGATGGATATGTGGAAGTTTCCGAGGATGAATATGGAGAATTTTCAAGACAATGGATACGGGAATTGGAAAGAATTTTACGCCCAGGTGGTTCCGTTTACGTGTTCTCTGGGTGGAACAATCTCAGACACATTCTAAACGCTTTTGCCGAAGATACCAATCTTGTTTACCGTAATCACCTTATCTGGAAATACAATTTTGGAGTGTGGGCCACAAAGAAGTATATTGTTTCCCATTATCATTTGCTCTACTACGTTAAAAAACCTGTATCGGATATAACGTTCAACGCAGAGTGTCGATTTTCGTTGAAAGGCAGGGTCAAGGACGACTCGGATTACGGTTCACATAATCCCAATTACGAGGACCGCGAGGATGTGTGGACCATTCGTCGGGAGTTCAAACAAAAAAAATTGAAGAATATCAATACCCTTCCAAGTGCCCTTGTCCGAAAAATACTTTCATATAGCAGTAACAGAGACGATGTTGTACTTGATCCCTTTGCCGGTGGTTTTACCGTTTGTCTCGAATCTTTAAGTATGGGCCGTAAAACTATTGGAATAGAAATAAATGATAACTGTAAAACATTCATAGAAGGAATATTATGAGAGAATCATTGATAGTTATTTACTTATGCAAATATTTGATAATAAAGGCGATATGCCCTGGTATTTTTATTGTTTAAAATGCGGGTACGAGGATAATAGTTACGATTAAAGAATGGTGATGAAAAATGAAAGTCAAATCAATAATGCATATAATTAAAAAACAAGCTTTAGAAAATGAAGAAGGTAATGCAATAGAAATAACCGGTTCATTGGATCAAAAACTTGTTGTGCCATTACGAATAAAAGATGCTGTTTGTATGGATCTTGTTTTTATCACTATAAAGAAACTGGAAAAGTCAGGTATAAAAGACCCTTCAATAAAAGATGTCTTGGAAGTTTTGATGGATACATACTGGTGGCTTCAAACTATTACAATTTTATTCAATAAAGATGAACCTATTTCCGAAGAGACTATAATACCAGTAAAAGGAGAAAAATTATAAAAATGGGGAATAATAATGGATACGTACGAGATTGTAATCAAAAAGAAGTATAAGGATTCCTGGCATGAGATCATAAAGCCTACTGACAAACAATCTTTTATAAAGGCTTACAACCAGGTAATTAATACGCATAAAGATGAAAAGGGGTCGTATTTCTTTTCCTTCAAAATCAATGGTGGGGTTAAGAAGGATCCTGATAATGGAGCCACATTACAAACTCACTGGAAAGGTAATTTTATACATATTTTAAGGATATTAAAATTTGAATATCCTCCAGACATACCAGAATATTATTGTCTTTCAAAATTAGAATATAATAACAGAGTATATTTCTGCAAGTTAGAAGTCAATCATCAAGGAGATCATATTTCAAAAGAGGATATGAGATGGGAGAAATATTTTGCTACTGAACCTAAAGGTGAGGAGTAATGGCATCATCGGGAGAAATAAGGAACAGAAGAACCTGTCCCGCATGTGGTTCTCTTTATTGGAAAAAAACAGCAGATAGGGGATTAACAATAATATCTGAAGGCGGGAACAAGAAAAGAAGATTGGATAATGCAGGCGATATGCCCTGGTATTTTTATTGCTTAAAATGCGGGTACGAGGATAATAGTTACGATTAAAGAATGGTGATGAAAAATGAAAATCAAATTTGAAATACAATCATTAATAGAAGTGTGGGTAGAAGCAAACAATAAAGAAGTTGCCAGGGAAATAGTAATCGAAAAATTACATGGTGGCGATTATAATGAAGATCTTCTTAGTAAGGCTTATGTATCAAATGGGGAAATAGAATGAGC